>Ga0066256_1000205_pt1 | contig 250026 bp, 224 predicted proteins | sample ThiBio_1000_biof_FD_87107 | JGI IMG/M metagenome (GOLD analysis project Ga0066256, IMG submission 87107) | Wastewater bioreactor microbial communities from Cape Town, South Africa - Thiocy_expt_1000_biof (version 2) | ecosystem: Engineered > Bioreactor > Thiocyanate-remediating >...
AATTCCCTTGACCAGGTAGAAGATACATTATCCGAAGCTCTTGCCTATTACCATGAACATCCAACATCCATTAAACAACTTGCTAATGCTTATTCTTTTTCTAGTAAAATTGATGGCGGTTAATTATAATAAGTCTCGAAAGATTAGAGTTGTTTATAAAAGAGCACAATCATTTGCCGGGTATACCTTCAGCAAAAGAAATTGAAAATGATGGAGGAATAGATTTAGGGGAAATGAATAGAAAATTGTTGGAAAAGGTAGAAGAACTTACGCTTTACATTATTGAATTAAAAAAAGAGAACGATGCAATAAAGGAAATTTTAGAAAAACTCAAATAAATTTTGCTATGAATAATAAATTTTTTGTAGTAATAAGTTTTATCTTTTTAGGATTACTTGAAATTGTTAACGCGCAGAATTGTTTAAGCAATGGAGATTTCGATGCTGCATGTTTAGACACGGAGGGCAATCCATATCCGACGTGGACAGATGATTGCGGGAACGGATGGATTAAGAGTCACGGAAGTCCTCAAATAAATGAACTTCCGCCAGACCCTATTTTTGGGATAAAACATAAATACGCTTACATGTGGGCAAAGGCTAGTGAAGGCGAAGGAATGTTTACCTCTTATAATTTCCAGGCTAATAAAGCTTACAGAATTAGCCTTTCTGCTTTTACTCAATTCATTGGATTAGGAATTCCGGGGAGCAGTCTCGGAAAAATAAGAGTATTTGCGGTGAACGGTCTTACTAAACCTGGATTTGCATATGGATCACCTCCTCCAAATGTCAACGATAACAATAAGCAATTAATTGGCGACTATCAAGTAAGCGCTCTCGGCTCACATCAAATTACACTGGATTTTGTAGCAAATAAAAATTATGCTCAAATTTGGATTTATCCGGTAGGGAACACTAACCAGGACCAATTTAATCTTGGAATTCGTACTGTGGGCATTTGTAAAGATACATGTGTGGGCGAAGTTACTTATAATCAATTTTCAATCCCTGTAGGAGAAACACGCGCTGCGAATATTTATGTTGGAGGTACTGCAGGGACAGGAGGATCTGGGTCAATTGTTGCAAATGGGCAATACGTTTCAACCAGTCTTATTGCCAGTAATGAAATTCTATTTGTAAAAGAAACGGCTCTCCTCGCAGGAATAAACAATGGCTTTGTAGGGAATTTTCAAGCAGTTGTAATTCCCTGTACCATTAATACCCGAATAAAAAAGGGGGAAGAAAAGTTAACTCTTGTTCAACCACTGCAAGACACTACACATTATGAACATTTATCACTTAGAGCATATCCGTCTATTTCCAGTGGGTTAATAAATATAAGTGTTCCTGTAGAATTAAATAATTCTTACTTAACAGTTCATGATATACAAGGACGCCAAGTGAGTAATAGAACTAAAATTAATAACCAAAGAACGATATTTCTCGATTTACAGCATTTATCTAGCGGAATTTACATACTACAAATGACAAAAGGCTCTTATAGAATCACGAATAAAATAGTTATCAGCAAATAAAAGCACTATCATCTTAAAGCTCTCTGATCAAATAATAAAAGAGAGCTTTAAGAATTCCGTAAAGAAAAATTTTATTAGCAATACCTAAATAGTAATGGCAGTATAAACGTCTGATTAAATTATGGATAATGGTGCTTTATCCATAGTAGAAGCCATATCAACAGGCACAAATTTTTCAGACATTCATTATAGATATAATAATGATGATCAGGAATATTATACTTCAACCCTATTTTTCTTTTGTAAATAGAGATCAGTATGATCTCTCAAATTAACCAAACTGTCTATAGCTGATTCATCAAGATCTTGAATTTGCTCCACGTCTTTTATCCGTCTTACAATAAACTCAGAAAAAAGGTATTCCGTAAATACTCTTGGGTTGTCGTATAAAAAAGGGCTGTATTCAATAATGATCTGTATATTCTTATTTTTTGCAATGGTTTGCCTCATACCTTCAAATACCATTGGCTCAGCACCCTCTACATCCATCTTTATAATATCTACTTTATCAACATTAAGTTCATTCAAAAGATTATCAAGTGTTGCAGTTCGCACTTTCACAACACTTTTTGCTTTTGTAATATTATCTATTCTTTCAATAATGCTTGCATCACCAAATGATTCATTAGGTACTTTTAATCTCATTTTTCCTTCTTTATCAGCAAGCGCAACCTGTGCTACTTCAAAACCAGGCCCATTTATTCCAGCAGTTAAACTTAGCAATTTTGCAACTCCAGGATTAGGTTCAATCGCTATTGTTCTTCCCTGATCTCCGGTCAACGCAGCCATCAAAACGGAAAAGTACCCAACATTAGCGCCTATGTCTAAACATATATTGCCCGGCTTTACGATCCTGGCAAGGTATTGTGTAAGCCATGTTTCCCAGAAGCCATCCATTATTAAATGTGGAGCAATTCCCCTATCTCTTGTATCCACATAAATCTTATATTTTGTAAGCACCCGGCAGAGCGCTATATTATTCTCTAGGTATGCATAATTTGCATATTGACGGCACGGGGATTCAAATTCAAAACCGGGAAGGGATGCAATGTCTTCTATTCGAAAAAAAGGTGTCATTATTTACTTAATTCCTTATTAACAATTCCTCACACGTTACAATAGGGAAAACTTAGATTTGCAGAAACTCATAGTCATTCTCAAATTATTCAGATAAAATTAAGCCCCTCGTGATTTACATAAAAATATCACAATAAAATTAGCATAAATCCTGGTTACCCAAAAAGTCCTTTCTTTTTTTGAATAATCAGGCCTATTGAAGTAACGGTAAATTCATTTATTTGAAGTTTCAAATGCGTTTCTTGCAAATGTGGTAATACATCAACATCAAAGTCTTCCGGCAACCCTCCAATAGAATAATCAATTTCTTCCACAAAATGCCCTTTCTTGCGTAGGCGGCCTACTATCTCTTCAATATCTCTATACCGGAATATTACGGTGTCGCCTGAATCTAACGTCCTGTCATTAGCTGTCAAATTATATTCAGTAGTATGTACCGCCCAACCTCCAGGCTTTAAAGTTTTCAATTGATTTTCTAAAAAATTTAACCCTTTATCAATAGACCCCAAATGCTCGAAAGAACAACTTGACCAATTAAAGTCAAATCCTTTCAAATCTGCCGGAATTGCATTCATATCAACAGGTCTGTAGGTTACATGCCTTCTTAGAGTTGCATCATCAATTAAATTCCGGGTATTGAGCGATTCTAATCCAAAACACAATTGATTGCCGGTTTCCCAACCTTTACTTTTCCCCTCTTCGGGAAATATATCAGTAGCAACAATATCGCAACCATATTTCGCAAAAATGGAGGGCAGGGGCTCTGTGCCAACAGCAAATACCAAACCCTTTTTTCCTTCTTTTATACATTCACGTTCCCATAGCGCCTGCATAACATAAATAAATTCCCATTGCTTTCTATGAAAACGAATGGGCTCGTTTAACTCTCCGGCCCATCTTTTAAACCATTCCGCATAAAAATCCTTTGCCTTACATAGTTCTGATTTTCGTTTGGGACCATCATATATAAGTACATGATTCCAATTTCTCCCATTCATAAACAAACTGTTTTATTAAATAATCAGAGTAGTGATTGATATACTTTCAAATACTGCGCCGCACTTTTTTCCCAATCAAAAAATTTACCGCGATTAATTACCACCGGCGACATATTTTCATTATTGAAACGTTGCATGCCATCTTTAAAAACAGCCTGCATGTGTTCTCCATCAAAACTATTAAAGTAAAACGCGGCATCACCGCCAATTTCAGGCAGAGAGGTCAGGTTAGAAAGAAATAAAGGCTTACCAAAAAGCATTGCTTCTACAACCGGCGCGCCAAACCCTTCTGCAAGAGATGGATGCACAAATGCCATACAGTTACTCAGGTACCATGCTTTATCATCTTCTGATACCGGCCCGGTAAGATGCAAACGCTCTGATACGCCCATTTTTGCCGCCGTTTTGTGTATTGTTTCAATATAATCCGGTTCATCTAACCTGCCGGCTATCACCATTTCTATACCCGGATTATGCTTCAGCAATGGTAATAATACGTGGTAGTTTTTCTTAGTATTTACATATCCCATTCCAAAAAGAAAGGGACGTTCAATCTTTTTTTCAGGCGATCTTGTTTGAGAAGGAATATTTACGCGATGTATGCCATTGTGTATTACATATAATGGCTTGTTGCCGGTATCACAATTCTTCAATACATCTGCTTTTGTAAATTCTGAAATGCATACAATAGCATCACTTCTGTCAATCAGGGATTGTGTATGCGCTATGCTTTTTCTTTGCTCTTCTAAGGGTTTACCCTCATGCAGCGGATTAAGATCATGTATAGTAAGTAATACTTTAACGTTAGGATAACTTCTTTTATCTGGCACAATTCTTCCTGATTGAAAAGGAGCATGCCAAACTTTACAACCTATCATGAATGGTTTAAAAAATTTATGCCACGACTTTTCAACGATAGTATGAGAAGATTTAGCAAATGAAAATTTTTCTGCTTTCGGCACATACATTTTCATAGGCTCTTTACGTTCTCTTTCCAATTGTTGATTTACCCTTAATCCGATGTTAAGACAATAATGATACAAACCGGAGTTTGGATGATTCATTAAATCACAATCTAAAATTATTGAAGACATAGAGGTGTGTTGCGATTGATTGAAGATTATACGAAACTATAGATTGCTGTTGTTAAAATAAAATTTTCATTTTTAAATAACAATGCAACGATAATGCCATGTGTGATGTCACAAATACTTTTAATAACCTTAGGTACGAATTTTGTTTAATACAATTGTTCTGCCTCCCATAGTCCCGCCCGACTCCCGAGTCGCCTGCCATAGCGGAGAAATATTAACAATTTCTTTATGAAACAAATCATTTTTGATTGTGAGAGGATGAAGTATGTGAATACAGGATTGTATCACTATTGCATGAGCCTCGGAAAAAGTATAGAAAAAAAATCCCGTGAGAACAATCACGAGGAAATAACTTTTTTTTCACCTCCTGCCGTACAACATTATTTAGGATTTCAGCATGCACATTTAAACCAGCATTCGCTGCAAAAATTTTTTATGCCTTCATTAAAAGGATATGATGTGTGGCATGCAACATACCAGGGCTCTCACTACTTACCCGAGCGTAATAAAAAAATTAAGGTTGTATTAACTATTCATGATCTTAATTTTTTACACGAAGAAAAAACAGAAGCTAAACGCGCAAAACACCTTAAACATCTTCAAAAAAATATTGACCGCAGTGATGCTATTGTATGTATTTCAGATTTTTGCCGGAAAGATGTACTTACCCATACAAACACCGGAAATAAATCTTTGCACGTAATATATAATGGTACCAACCATCTTGCTGAGCCTGCTTTAACAGACCGGTCATATAAGCCTGCCGGTAAATTTCTTTTTTCTCTTGGCAGCGTCTGCCGAAAAAAGAATTTTCATGTGTTATTACCGTTGCTGAAGCAATATCGCGATATGGAGTTGTTGATCGCAGGCAGGCATGATGACTCGCACTACCTTCACTTTATACGCTCGCTTGCAAGAAAATTAAAAGTAGACGAAAATTTACGTTTGCTCGGAAACATTAATGAACACGAAAAATCGTGGTATTACCGCAATTGTTTTGCATTTGCATTACCCTCTATAGCAGAAGGTTTTGGGTTGCCTGTTACAGAAGCAATGTCTGTTGGCAAACCTGTTTTTCTTTCAGATAAAACCGCCTTGCCGGAAATTGGCAGCAATCTTGCTTTCTACTTCCGCGATTTTTCTGCATCTCATATACAGCATGTTTTCAATAAAGGAATGCGTGAATATGAAGAAAACAAAATGCGGCAGGCTATCCTGCAGCATAGTGAAAATTTTTGCTGGGATAAAGCAGCATCGGAATACCTGAATATATACCGTTCGCTTTATTAAATTTTAAAAAACAAATGAAGACATACAGAAGACTTTTTGCATATGCACGGCCTCTTGGAAAATTTATATTACCGTTTTCTATCTTTACCCTTGGAGCAGCTTTTTTCAGCGTATTTCAATTTGCGCTGATCATCCCTTTGTTAAATTTTCTTTTTAACCCTGTAGACGCGGTTGATGCGGCAAAGTATGCCACCGCCCCGGACTTTGCACTCTCCGCAGGATTTTTTAAAGATTATTTCTACTATCTTATTTACGATTTTAAGTTGCACAACCCTGCACACGCATTATACTTTTTAGCTGCTACCATTGTGCTTTCCGTAGTAATTACAAATGTTTGCCGGTATATGGCGCAGCGTTGCCTGATTAACACGCGTACTTTGCTGGTTAAAAGATTAAGAGAAGCATTATTTGAGAAGATCAACCGCCTTCACCTGGGGTATTTTACAAAAGAACATAAAGGTGATCTTATTTCAAGGCTGAATACCGATGTAGCGGGAGTTGAAGGCGCAGCAGCAAGTTCGCTTGAAGTATTGTTTAAAGAACCTTCATTGCTAATAGGATATTTTATAGGCTTGTTTGCCATATCTGCCAAGCTTACCATTTTCACTTTAATTATTATTCCAATCTCTGCATTTGCCATTGCAGCCATTACAAAAAAATTAAAGAAAGAAGCGAAAGATGTGCAGGCTTCTGCCGGAAGATTACTTACCATGATTGACGAAACGCTGATGGGTATGCGTATCATCCGGTCATTCAACGCAACTAACTTTATTATAAAACGCTTTGCCCGGGAAAATGATTTTTATCGAAAAGCAAGTCTTGCCAGTTTCAGGAAAAGAGAACTTGCTCCTTCATTTTCGGAAGCTGCAGGAGTGATGGTAGTGGCCTGTATTTTGGTATATGGCGGCGGGCTGGTACTGTCTGCCAACAGTGGCCTCCAGGCAAGCTCTTTCATAGCATTCATCGCTATTTTTTCACAGGTTATTCGTCCGGCAAAGGCAATTGTGGTAGCCTTATCTAATATTCAGTTAGGACAGGCATCCGGAGAACGTATTTTGGAAATACTGGATAAGCCGGTTGAGATTGCAGATAAACCCGATGCTGTAGCATTAAAAAGATTTAAAGATAGCATAGTATTAAAAGATGTTTCTTTTGGTTATACAGAGAAGCAGGTATTAAAAAATATTGATCTTGTAATAGAGAAAGGTAAAACGGTTGCATTGGTTGGTCCTTCGGGTGTTGGCAAGTCAACTATCGCGGATCTGATACCGAGATTTTATGATGTAACCGGCGGAGAAGTATTGGTGGATGGTATAAATGTGAAAGATTATAAAATGGAATCTTTACGCAGTCACATGAGTTTTGTTACCCAGGAAATTATTTTATTCAACGATACCATATTTAATAATATAGCACTAGGCATGCCCGGTGCAAGTATGGAAGATGTGATACATGCCGCTAAAGTGGCCAATGCACATGACTTTATTATGGAAACTGAAGACGGCTATAATACGACCATCGGCGACAGGGGTATCCGCTTATCCGGGGGACAGCGGCAACGGTTAAGTATAGCAAGAGCGGTTTTCAAAAATCCATCGATACTTATTCTTGATGAAGCTACCTCTGCTTTGGATACCGAATCGGAAAGACTTGTTCAGGATGCGCTTAATAACCTGATGAAGGGCAGAACCACACTCGTGATTGCGCACAGGTTAAGTACTATTATAGAAGCTGATGAAATCATCATTCTGCAGGATGGACAAATAGTGGAAAGGGGCAATCACTACGATTTAATTGAAATTGAAGAAAGTGTATACCGGAGATTAACGCAATTACAAAAGATCGCTTAAAGTTATAGACGATGCCCGCATCCGTCATTATAATACCTCCTCACGAAGTTTGAATTAAAAGCATGTTGTGGCGGGAGAGAAATCCGTTGGGCTATAGTGCAAAAGTTGAGCATTAGTACCCAAGCCTGGCAGATCTCTCACTCGCGTAAGAGTGATTAAAGCACCATCTCCGTGTTGCTCGTTCGAGATGACGCACAACCTCTCCTTTCGATCCCGCCTCACGGAGATCAACTCAATCCTGCTTGCACAGGCAGGCTTATTACTTAATTTTATTAATGTCTTAATGGTTAATGATAAGCACTAATAGTGTTCCCGGATAATATGTATCTTGTAACAAAAGTTTAGTTGTTATGACAAGATACATCAACACTGTTTTAAAACTAATGTTTGTCCTGTTGTTTTTAGTGCAGAAAGTTCATGCGCAGCAAACGCTGGATTCGCTGATAGACCCAACTGCAGGTTTAATTAAAATTTCAGATCAGTTTTCCTTTACCGAAGGCCCGGCTGTTAATAAGCAGGGAGATATTTATTTCACGGATCAGCCGAATGATAAAATATGGAAATATGACATCAACGGGAACTTGTCTTTGTTTATGGATAAAACCGGAAGATCAAACGGCTTATATTTCGATAAAAAAGGAAATATTATTTCCTGCGCTGATGAAAATAATGAGTTGTGGTCAATATCGCCGGATAAAAAGGTAAAGGTATTGCTCAGCAGCTTTGAAGGCAAAAAATTAAATGGTCCGAATGATTTGTGGATAGATGCAAAAGGTGGAATATACTTCACAGATCCATATTACCAACGGGACTACTGGACAAGAAAAAAGCCGGAAATGAATGGTAAAAAATTATACTATCTGCCTGCAGGCAAAAAAATACCGATTATAGTTGATGATCAGTTTGTTCAACCTAATGGTATAGTAGGCACACCCGATGGCAGGTATTTATACGTAGCAGATATTGGTGACAGCAAAATATATAAATACAGTATTAAAAAAGATGGCACACTTTCTGAGCGGAATTTATTTGCGCCGGAAGGCTCTGATGGAATGACACTTGATACAAAAGGTAATCTTTATATAACGGGCAAAGGGGTAACAGTATACGATGCTTCTGGTTTCAGGATAGGTAATATTCCTGTTCCCTCTAATTGGGTGGGCAATATTTGCTTTGGTGGAAAAGATAGAAAACTCCTGTTTATCACAGCATCTGAATCTGTTTACAGCATGCAAATGAAAGTAGCAGGTATAGAATAATGTGTAAAATTAAATTTTCTTTAAGTGATAAGTAATAATATACTTTAAACGTTTTCTTGCTATTTCATTTAATTTTGCAGTATGAATAACATTAGTGTGCTCACAGATTTTGAAGCTCTCACCAATACCAGCAACTTTAAATATATAGAGTCGCCGGCCGGACTTGAGGATTACAGCATTTGCCTTGCAGGAAATTTTATTTTTGTTTCAAACAAACAAAAAAATCGCACCATAAGGTTCAGCCTTGCAAATTTGGCAGCCAAGGATATTACCCCGGGTGTTATAAACGAATGGATAGAACGCATCCAAAAACTGTATCCTGCCTTTTAATTAAACAATTTTGAGATAACCAGATTAAAAAATCAGCTAATACCTGATACTCAATTTCTCTTTTATATTATTTTTATTAGGGAATTTTAATATAGCGTTACAAAATTGTAAATTCCATAAATGGAATTTCCGGCATACCACAACCCAAATAAACTCAATGGCAGCCAACTTGATACATTCCTGTCTCAGGGATGGTATCGCATGCATCAAAGCATTTTTACGACCAAATACATCATACTTAACGAGAGTATCTATAATGTTTTTTGGTTGAGGTACAATCTTTCGAAATTTAATATTAATAAAAAACTACAAAAATTAATTGCCCAAAACAGCCGCTTCAATATTACCATAAAGCCGATAGAGCTTACAGAAGAGTTAGAAACCCTATACACACTTTACAGATCGGGTATAAAATTTGATCATTCTGAATCTGTGAAATACTGGCTTTACGGGGGTGAACAGGAAAAAGTAAACGCATTTGAAACAAATGTTATTGAGATCAGGGATGGAGGTAAATTAATTGCAGCAGGTATTTTTGACAACGGCGACAACAGTATTGCCGGTATCATGAACTTTTACGATCCTTCTTACAAAAAATTCAGCCTGGGAAAATATCTTATTCTTTTAAAAATAAAGTATGCTGTTGAAAAAGGTATGCATTGGTATTACCCGGGCTATATTGTATACGGTTATCCTTCGTTTGATTATAAACTTTTTGTAGGAGAAGAAAATACAGAGATATACATTCCTGAAATCAACAACTGGTATAAATACAAAAAAGAACTGATGGATACCATAGAGGTAAACAGGCAGCATAACGAAAAAGAAAACAATAATAATTAATACTACCTCAGTTGAGTAGCGTCAACCCTGGAAGGTGTGTCCTCTCCGCTTACTATTGTTTTTGAACTTAATGCAATCGCTTTAATTATTTCGGCCATATTTTTTATATCAAGCGTTTCCACTTCATCATCAAGTGTATGATAAAACGGTTCGCTATCCATTTTAGAGGTAGATATGGTATGCGCCGGAACACCAAGTCTTGCAAGCGTGGCATTATCTGAGCGGTAAAATAACTGCTGATCAGGATACGGGTCAGGATAAAATGTAAATCCTGTTCCCTGTAAATTTTTCTCCAATATTTTTCCCATATCGGTTTCTTCATAACCGGTGATATAGGCAGAATTCCTCCCCCATTTACTTTCTGTACCAATCATTTCGATATTAAACATTGCCATCACTTTTGCAGGATCAAATTGTTTGGAGAAATATTGTGAGCCAAATCCGCCGCTTTCTTCTGCTGTAAAAGCAGCAAAAACTATGGTGCGTTCATTATTCTTAAGCTTGCTGAAATATTTTGATAACATGATGACCGCAGTAGTGCCTGCTGCATCATCATTTGCCCCGTTATATATGGAATCGCCGTTGGCATCTGGCTTTCCAATGCCCAGGTGATCGTAGTGACCGGAAAAAATTACATACTCATCTTTTTTGCTTTTGCCAGGCAATATGCCTACTACATTTTTCAGCTTCTTTTCAATAATGGTATGATGAATAGAAAAGGAAAATTCTTTTGCCGGCTCCGGGGTAAGTACAAGTACTACACTACTGTTTGATCTGAACCTCTCACCCTTGAGCCTTGAGAGCGCATTAAAGTTTTTAGTATGCGCGGTATCTACCCATACTATATAATTTTTCCCGGATAGCATATACCTGTATGCATTGTTGAGCAACTTATCGCTTGCTGTAATTGTTGCCTGTTCATACCCGGATTCAGCATCAACCGCCAGCTCTTCAGCCGAGGTAAGTGCAAAAATATTTTTAGCATCAATATCCTTCCCGTTCAATGCTCCTCTTGCATCTGTTTGATTTGCTTCAACCACTTCAAATTCCTGGAAATAACTTCCGTTATCGTTTACGGGTTGTAATCCTGCACTTTTAAATCCCGCAGCTATAAAATCCGCAGCCATATCCAGTCCCCTGGAAAATAATCCTCTGCCGCCCATCGCATCAGAGGATAATGTTGTTTCAATTTTCCTTACTTTTTTTTCACTGATTATTTTATTGATCTTTTGCGCCTGTGCATTGTAAACCAATAATAATGTAAGCGCCGGTATAATGATTTTTTTCATGCTGCGATAGTTGCGATGGCAAGATAGGGAAATTTGAGATTTGAAATTTGAGATTGGGCTGACGCAGGCTGGTTTTATATTTATTATATGTAAGAAGTTTCTTTGACTCAAAGTGGCACAAAGGTTTACACAAAGAACCACAAAGGCGATGTCACACTCTCACATCTCCACATTCTCACATTTCCACATTCAATCCCCCATTTTCAAATTTTCAAATTGCCACATTCTAAAATTACCTACAGGCTCATCATCTCCTTAAACTTCACTGCCTGTCTCCTGCTCACTTCTATTTTTTCGCCACCTTTAATTTCGAGCAGTAAACCTCCATTGAAATACGGCTCTACTCTTTCAATCATTCTCAGGTTTACAATATGTTTGCGGTTGGCACGGAAGAAAACTTTTTCGTCAAGCCGCTCTTCCAGGGCATTGAGTGATTTTAATATCAATGGTTTGTGCGTACTGAAAAACACTTTCGCGTAATTACCAACACTTTCAAACAAGCGGATCTCATTTAGTTTTACAAACCAGCAGCGTTCTCCATCTTTCACAAATACCTGGTCATTTTCTCCGAGTATACCCCGGTTAGGCACATTTGCCTGGGTATTGAGGTTTGATATAACCGGTTCCCGCTCATCACTGTCTTCTAATTTTTGTATAGCATCAGCAAGTCTTTTAGGCTCTACAGGCTTCAGTAAATAATCAAGCGCATTCACTTCAAATGCTTTCAGGGCATACTCATCATAAGCTGTAGTAAATATTACCTGTGGCAGCTTATCCAGCTCCGTTAATAAATCAAACCCGGTTTTGCCCGGCATTTGTATATCAAGAAAAACCAGATCAGGTGTCATCTGCTCAATTTTTTCAATTCCCTCATTAGCGTTTGCGGCTTCTGCTATTACTTCAATTTCAGGGTGATCCTGCAACAGTTTCTTTAATTCAGTTCTTGCAAGTCTTTCATCATCTATTATAATGGCTCTCTTTGTCATATACTTTTGTATTTATCGTGTGATGCCGCTGATTGGCATAATAACTTTCGCTTCTACCATATTTCCCGGAATATCTTTTATGGTAAATACTGCTTTGGTACCAAAAAGTAAATTCAATCTGTCATGCGTACTCTGTAATCCAAACCCTTTGTATTCCGCATGACCATTCAACACCCCGCTGTTACGGATGATTATTTCATGATGATCGTCTACAAAATCAGAAATGATGGTTACAATACCGCCATCCATTTGTTTACTCACGCCGTGTTTAATAGCGTTTTCAGCAAGCGTTTGAAGCATCATAGGTGGAATAGGCTGGTTTAGTGTGTCTTCATCAATTGTAAAATTAACTCTGAGCCTTTCTTCAAAACGCATTTGTTCCAGCGCCAGGTAATCTTTCACAATACTCAATTCCTGTTCAAGCGGTACAGTTTCCATCTTCTCCGTTTGCATACTGCTCCGTAAAATATTGCTTAACTCTGTTATAGCCCTTCTTGCACGTTCGGGGTTTTCATCAACCAGGGCCCTGATGCTATTTAGCGAATTAAAAATAAAATGAGGGTTGATATGAGATTTAATCGTTTTTAATTCAAGTTCCTTTACCAGCGATTGCAGGCGGAATGTATCTACTTCCTGCTTTTTATTTTTCTGGAAATAATGATACATGTAATACAATAATACCCAAACCATCAAAATAATAATACTATCAAAAAACCTGATGATCACACGATCAAAGAAAGGACGACGGCTATGCGTAACTTCTGAAAGATTCAGTATTTCAAATAAACTTAAAGTGCAAAAGGAATAAATAAAACTGCCGGCCACAAGTGTAAGAAAAAGCCGTAATACCATTTTATCAAAAGGGAGTGTCAGCCAGTTCCTGCTCACAATAATATTCCTGATGATATGAGTAATGGGTATACCCAGCCCCAACACAATTACAAGCCGGCCAAAAAACTTCCACGAAACGCCCTCACCATATGTATATTCCAAAAAAATATTAATCAGCGCCACACCGCCCCAACCGCATATCTGGCACAACCAGTATTTCGACAATTTTAATTGCATGATCAAATCTAAAGATTTCCCCACTCTGCCAGAAATAATGTATTACTAATGGCTGTATAATTGGCTTAGCGGCATACAATTACAGGCTCACGAATCGCATTTTATTGATAATCAATCCAATTACTATTTAAGCATTGCCAGCCCTGAAGATAAGTGCTATCAAGCTAAAAGCTTTAAGTTTGGCATCCTGCTGCCAATACCAGAGATGCTTCCATCTTACAGAATTCCCTTCTTAAGTAACATTTTAATATTATTTTTGTTAGCATTTTAAACCACGTAAATGGACATAACACCAGGACCTCTTTTACAGCAGATCAATAACCCGCAGGATCTTAAAAAGCTAACCAAAGATCAATTATTGCAGGTGAGTGAAGAACTACGTCAATATATTATTGACGTGGTAAGCGTTCATGGCGGTCATTTCGGCGCCAGCCTTGGCGTTGTTGAACTATCAGTAGCATTACATTATGTTTTTAATACTCCATATGATCAATTGGTTTGGGATGTAGGTCACCAGGCATACGGACATAAAATTTTAACCGGCAGAAGAGATAATTTTTATACCAACAGAAAATATAATGGCTTAAGCGGTTTTCCAAGAAGATGGGAAAGCGAATACGACAGCTTTGGCGTAGGCCACTCTTCTACCTCTATTTCTGCAGCGCTGGGAATGGCTATTGCTGCCAAATACAAAGGTGAAGACCGGAAATCTGTTGCCATTATAGGAGATGGCGCTATGACAGCCGGGCTTGCTTTTGAAGGAATGAATCATGCAGGTGTGGCAGATGCGGATATGCTGATCATCCTGAACGATAATTGCATGAGCATTGATCAGAATGTTGGCGCATTAAGAGAATATCTTACCGATATTACTGCCTCTCATACCTACAACAAATTTAAAGATGATATATGGAATGCGCTGGGTAAGCTGCCTGTAGGCAAAACTTTTACCCGTGAAATGGCCAGCAAGCTTGAGCATAGCATAAAAGGATTTATCAATAAAAGCAGCAACCTGTTTGAAGCGCTGAACCTGCGCTACTTTGGACCGATAGACGGGCATAATGTCACCAAGCTTGTTGACATCTTACAGGATCTTAAAAAAATACCCGGCCCAAAACTTTTACATATACTAACGGTAAAGGGTAAGGGCTATGCGCTTGCAGAAAAGGATCAAACCAAATGGCATGCGCCGGGTTTGTTTGATAAAATAACCGGTGAGATATATAAAAAGAAATTTGATCTTCCACAGCCGCCAAAATACCAGGATGTTTTTGGACATACTATTATTGAGCTGGCCGAGAAGAACGATAAAATATTCGGCATTACGCCTGCTATGCCATCAGGCTCTTCATTAAAATTTATGATGGAGAAAATGCCTGACCGTGCCCTGGATGTAGGTATATGTGAGCAGCATGCAGTTACACTTAGCGCAGGAATGGCTACACAGGGATTAAGAGTATTTTGTAATATTTATTCCTCGTTTATGCAAAGGGCATACGACCAGGTGGTGCATGATGTGGCAATACAAAACCTGCCGGTAGTTTTCTGTCTCGACAGAGCTGGTTTGGTAGGAGAAGATGGCGCAACCCATCACGGCGCCTATGATATTGCATACATGCGCTGTATACCCAATATGATTGTAAGCGCCCCGATGAATGAAGCTGAGCTGCGCAACTTAATGTATACCGCGCAGTTGGATTCTACCGAACATCCTTTTGTGATCCGCTATCCCCGCGGAGAAGGCGTAATGCCAGACTGGAAAAGGGAAATGCAGGAAATCACTATCGGCACAGGAAGAAAATTAAAAGATGGTACAGATATCGCTATACTCACACTCGGCCATCCTGGTAATTTTGCTGCTGCTGCCATTCGCGAATTAAGAACAGAAGGTGTTACTCCCGCACATTATGATATGCGTTTTGCAAAGCCGCTTGATGAAATGCTGCTTCACGAAGTGTTTAAAAAATTTGATAAGATCATCACGGTTGAAGACGGCACAGTTACCGGTGGTTTTGGCAGCGCAGTGCTTGAATTTATGGCAGCACACGGCTATACTGCCAATGTAAAAATATTAGGTATTCCTGATGAAGTAATTGAACACGGTACGCCTAAAGAACTGCAAAAAGAAGCCGGTTATGATACAGCAGCTATTATTGAAACAATAAGAACCTTGTCCAAAGAAAATGTAACGATTACGCTCAACGCCTGACCCGATATCTGCAGGAAAAATCGCTTGTCTGAAATCAATCGACAAAACTTAGTAATTGCATTCTTTGCAATTTGCCTCATTTTACACTGCCATATTTATTAAACAAAAATATATTGATATGAAGCGATCATTATCAATCATTACAATATCTGTAAGTATTTTTATTATAGCATGTAATACTCAAACAAAAGAGAAAATGGTAAGTATTGAATGGCCGCAGGGCATTAAGCCACCGGTAGCCCCGGTTAAAGAGCACATACGCATTGTTCATAATGACACCGTAGCTGATAATTATTATTGGTTGAATGATTATTTCAAAAAGGGACCGGATAGTGCTGCTGTAGTAAAATACCTGGAGGAGGAAAACACTTACCTCGATACTATGATGAGCGGCTCCAAAGTGCTGAGAGAGCATTTGTATAATGAAATGAAAGGAAGAATAAAAGAGAAGGATGAATCTGTACCTGTTTTCAAAAATGGTTATTACTATTATACCCGCACCGAAGACGGAAAGGAATACTATAAATATTGCAGAAAAAAAGGAAGTCTTGACGCACCCGAAGAAATATTATTGGATGTGGATGAACTGGCCAAAGGACATCCATACTATGCTGCAGGCGGTTTCAACATCAGCGATAATAATAAATTACTGGCTTTTGGTGTTGATACAGTATCCCGCAGACAATATACTATTCACATCAAGAATCTTGAAACAGGAGAAATATACGAGGACAGGATAAGGGGAACCAGTGGCGGCTCTGTATGGGCCAACGATAACAAAACCCTGTTCTATACTCAAAATAATCCCACAACATTATTATCAGAAAAAATAAACCGCCATAAGCTGGGCGCCAATGCTTCACCCGATGTAACCGTTTATGAAGAAAAAGACCCATCAAATTATATTGGTGTAAGCAAAACAAAATCCGGGAAATTCATCTTTATTTCATCGCAGGCTACGCTTTCCACTGAAAAACTTTTTATTAAATCAGATGAGCCTGAAGCAACCTTTAAAATATTTCAACCCCGCCTTAAAGAAGTACTATACAGCGTAGACCATCTTGGCGATAAATTTTACATTACTACCAACCTCGACGCAAAAAATTTCAGGTTAATGGAATGTGGGTTGGATAAAACAAACAGCGCCGAATGGAAAGAAGTAATTCCGCACAGAACAGATGTTTTGCTGGAAGGCATAGATGTGTTTAAAGACCGTATTGTTATTACAGAAAGAAAAAACGGGCTTATCCAGTTCAGGGTAAAAAAACTCCCATCAGGTGAAGATTATTATATTGATTTTGGCGAGCCGGTATACGACGCAACAACCACAGGCAACCCTGAATTTAATACAAACGTGCTCAGGTATAACTACACCTCGCTTACTACACCTAATTCGGTATACGACTATAATATGGATACCAAAGAAAAAAAGCTGATGAAGCAACAGGAAATTGTAGGCGGTTATGACCCTGCCGGATATGTTTCTGAAAGATTGTATGCTACAGCCAAAGATGGTACTAAAATTCCTATATCACTGGTTTATAAAAAAGGTTATGCAAAAGATGGTTCAGCTCCGCTGCTGTTATATGCTTACGGTTCTTATGGCTATAGTATGGACGCCACTTTCAGCGCTAACCGTTTAAGCTTACTGAACAGGGGTTTTGTATTTGCTATAGCGCATATACGCGGCGGGCAGGAAATGGGGCGCAGCTGGTATGAAGATGGTAAGATGATGAAGAAGAAAAATACATTTACTGACTTTATTGATTGCGGACAATATCTCATTGATCAGAAATATACTTCGAAAGGACATTTATATGCCCAGGGCGGAAGCGCCGGTGGCTTGCTGATGGGCGCTGTTGCCAATATGGCACCTGACCTTTGGAATGGAATAATAGCACAGGTTCCTTTTGTTGATGTTGTTAATACAATGCTTGATGCAAATATACCGCTTACTACCAATGAATATGATGAATGGGGTAACCCGGAGAACAAAGAAGCGTATGATTACATGAAATCATATTCTCCTTATGAAAATATTGAGAAGAAAGACTATCCGAATATGCTGGTAACAACAGGATTGCATGACAGCCAGGTGCAATATTTTGAACCTGCAAAATGGGTAGCCAGGTTACGTGTAATGAAAACAGATAATAATATTTTATTACTGCATACCAATATGAACTTTGGTCATGGCGGCGCTTCTGGCAGGTTTGATTACCTGAAAGATATTGCGCTTGAATACGCGTTTTTGTTTTGTCTTGAAGGCGTTACAGAATAACCCACGCAATTCATTCTGTAAAGCATGCAGGATTTATGTCAACTATCGGTTTCTTAGTGTCTCTTTGTGTAATCTTTGTGCCTCTTCGGAATTAAAAAATCAAACCGCATCATACGCTGAATTTCTTATTATTTCTTATACAACCACTGCCACGCCATCAACAAATACTATTTATTCAAATATTAATTTTATGTTACCAAATTCTATTTTTCTGCTTTAGATTCTGAAAAAATTGCAAAAATTTATACGGTTTATTAAATTTTGCATTTGTAAGCAATATTATTTTGTACATTTGCGTTATCAATTCAAGATTGCTTCCTGGCAATCATCAACCCGATAAAACAGCCAACAGGCTTTCTTTCGATTAAGTTTTGCCACACTTTTGCCATCAATGCCATCCACTAACTCTTCGCCATATCTAACAGGTTTGCCAACGAAGTTCTAACACAATTACATCTACGTATTGCTTCCATACAAAAGAAGTAAACAAAACACATATTATATGAAAACAGGCATTTTTTCAGCAGTACGCAAATCCCTTTTAGTGGTTGCAATCGCAGCAGTTACTATTCCCGCTACAGCAGGTATAAAATCAGTTGATCCTGCAGATGAAGCAGCAAGTGTAAAATACATTGGCTCACAGAATCAAACTTTGTTCTTCAATGTAAAATACAATAACGTAAATGCTTCTAAATTTTTTGTTACTATAAAAGATGCTGATGGCGTAACGCTTTTCCAGAGCGCTTATACCGACAACACTTTTGACAAAAAATTCTCTTTGCCTAAAACAGATTCAGGTAAAGTTATCTTCACTATCAGTGATAAAAAGAATAACTACACTGAAAGTTTTGAAATTACAACTGAAACACGTGTTGTGGAAGATGTAGTTATTAAGAAAGTTAATTAATACGCTCGCCTGAAAAGGATTACGGGCGGATATGAATTATTATCCGCCCGGCAAATTCCTCATAAATTTTCCACTTCCGGGCATTTTCAATTTTTACTTTACGTAGGTTTGTTTAGTAAAAATTGAAATCATGAAGAAAATATTTGCCTCACTACTATTAGTTATCGCCTTCTGCAAATCTTATGCAGATGAAGGCATGTGGTTGCCGCTTTTACTTGGCAAGCAGGTATATGCCGATATGGTGAAACGCGGTTTAAAACTCACTCCTGAACAATTATACAGCGTTAATAAATCATCTATTAAAGATGCCATTATAATATTCGGGGGAGGATGCACAGGCGAAATAGTAAGTAATGAAGGATTGATATTCACCAATCACCACTGTGGCTATGCCGCCATAGCAGCTGCCAGCAGCGTAAACAATAATTACCTGCGCGATGGCTTTTGGGCATTAAATAAATCACAGGAAATCCCTGCTAAGGAACTCAGTGTTCAATTCCTGTTGAAGATTGAGGATGTAACCGACAAGATAGCGCCGCAACTGGAAGGACTGTCTGCAAACGACCGCTCTAAGAAACAAGCTGAGTTGATCAGCCAGTTTAACCAGCAATATTCCGATCCTTCGCAAAATATCGAAGCAAGGGTAAGCCCACTTTTCAAAAATAACCAGTTCCTGGTTTTTGTATATCAACGCTATACCGATATACGCCTGGTAGCCGCGCCGCCGGAAAGTGTTGGTAAATTTGGCGGAGATACTGATAACTGGGAATGGCCCCGCCATACAGGCGACTTTTCTGTGTTCAGGGTATATGCAGGTAAAGATGGCAAGCCCTCTGCTCATTCCGCTGAAAACATTCCGCTGAAGCCAAAATATTTTTTACCTGTTTCCATTAAAGGTTTTAAAGACGGCGATTATGCCATGATATATGGCTACCCCGGCAGCACTAACCGCTACGAAACTTCATATGGTATCAGGCTTGCTACAGATATCAATAATCCCAGTCTTGTTGGCTTGCGCGATGTAAGACTGAAAGCCATGTTTGAGCAAATGAAAAATGATCCTGCTGTCAAGCTTCAACTGGCTTCAGGCTATGCCAGCATTGCCAATTACTGGAAGTTTTATGACGGTGAAACAAAGCAGCTATTGAAATACCGGATATATGAAAAGAAGCAGGCGGAAGAAGCTGCATTTCAGCAATGGGCTAAAGGCAAACCGGAATTTGAAAATATTTTCACAGAATGGCCAAAAGTATATGATGCATGGAGACCTTATGCAAAACATCGTGTATACTTATACGAAGGCGTACTCGGCTCACCGCTCGCAAAATTTGCGGCCACATTAATTAAGCTGGAAAATGATATGGTGAAGAATGGCGTGGATGCAGCAATAGTTAAGCAGGATCTAGAAGCAGCCGGCAATGCAAGAAAAGCTTTCCTTGCAGATGAAAACAAAATTTCAGATCAGCGTATACTGGCAGCAACCTGCCAGATGTTTTACAACGACATCGATAAAAACCAGCATCCTATTGGATTTTATGAGACCCTGAAATCTGCCTATGGGGATCTGAAAGAACCTGACACTTACAAAAAATGGGCAACTGCTGTTTTCAGTAATACCATGCTGTTGAATGATGCTAAATGGCAGGCATTTATACAAAAACCGGATGCGGTAACGCTTCAAAACGATCCGGCTTATGCTTATGCAGGCGGATTTGTAAAAAATTACCTGAACAAATACGACAACTTTTTCCAGCAGTTTGTATTAAAGAACAACGACCTGGGACGACTATACCTGAAAGGCATTATGCAGATGGACCCGAAAAAGAAAATGTACCCTGACGCTACATTCACTATGAGAGTAAGCTATGGAAACGTAAAGAGTTATTCTCCAAAGGACGGGGTAAAATACGATTACGCTACTACTATGAAAGGCGTTTTAGAAAAATATATTCCCGGAGATTACGAGTTTGACCTTCCTGCAAAATTGATTGACCTTGTAAAGAAAAAAGATTTTGGACAGTACATTGATAAAAGAATAAATGACCTGGTTGTATGTTTTATTACAACCAATGATATTACGGGCGGTAATTCAGGCTCTCCTGTAATTGATGGAACAGGCAACCTTATAGGATTGGCTTTTGACGGAAACTATGAAGCCCTGAGCCATAAGCTGGCTTTTGATAAAGAGCTGAACAGAACCATTTGTGTAGACGTGCGATATGTGCTGTGGTGTATTGATAAATTAGGCGGCGCTTCAAATATTATTAATGAGCTGAAATTAGTGAAGCAGTAAAAACCGAAAATCATAAAATGAAAATAGCCATGAGTAAATCATGGCTATTTTCGTTTTTAATACTATTATTCAAAACTTCTGCAGAAGTTCTTTAACAATCAGGGCTTAAGCTTTCAATAATTAATGTGTCTCAAACCGCTCAAAAGAACGCCAGTATTTATCTTTGCAGATATCGAATGTTATTGCAAAGTTTTTTTCAAATTGTTTTTGTACTTTATATAACAGCTTTGATGGCTTCCGGAAATCTTTACAGGCAAAATAAATTTCTCTTTCATTTTTTGCTGTTTGCCTTCCAATATTAAGATAGCCGTCTTTGTCTGCTAATTCTTTCATGATAGTATCCTCAAGTTCATTTAGCTTTTCGTAGTCCTTATCATCCGGCATTCCATTATGCCTGCTGCCATCATATTAGATTGTTATAACAGCAATCCATGGATGCGATGCCTTATTACTCCAGGAAAGAAGTTGAGTATTAATTACAGCAATCAACATATAACCGCTTTCCAGTTTGGCCTCTAAAATTGAGTGCTCATCATCATTCGTATCATATCGAATGTCATCATATTTTTCAATAAATTCTTTTTGTCTCCAGTTTAAAAAATCTTTAAGCCTCTCAATAGGAATAAGTTCTTTTTCAGCCTTAGCCGGGCTAACCACCTCTATATTATCAATGTTATTTGCAAAATCAAGTTCACCCAAATAATTATCAAGAAAAATATAAATCCCGTTGGTGATTTGTTCCTTATTGCCATCGTTCAATTCACTATGGACAATAGCAATATCAATTTCATCTGGATAACCGGGTAAATCGTTTGAATAAAAGAATAAATTCTCGCTGTTAAATGTATAGCCCGACATATTTATATTAACATTCCGGGTATCAAGCGATGGTTTAAGTGCTGTGAACTTCCATCTATTCATCCTGGGTGCGTGATCCACTAACTCTTCAACAAATACAATATTTTTAATGTTACCGTCAGCAGTGAAAATTAATTCAACGGTATCATCATCATACATGCCGGTTAAGTAAAAATACCCTTCCCGCAGTTCTGAAAGTTTGGGGGATATTTTATTGAAAAAGCCTTTTTCAATATTCTTTTGATGTTTTACAACAGCATGAAAATTACTTTCCTGCTTTTGAAACCAGTTCCAGAAATCGGTATAGTCCCTGATTAGCTCATCTTTTTTAGCAAAAATATTTTTTAGTAAGCTCATAGGTTTTGCTTTATATTATCCGACATTTCTTAAATATCAGTATCTACGTTTTGAAGATAATTTCTTTCTTAATCATCTCAGCAGATAAGGCTTTCCTCTATAGGTTTTCAACACAAACTCTCCGAACAATGTATTTGCCCAGGCAAACCATTTACGGGTGAATTTTGAAGCGTCATCTTTATTGAAGCTCTCATGCATAAACCCTGTACCGGCATGTGTTTTCTGGAGTATTGAAAGACATTCTTTTATTTCAGCATCACTATTGCTGGTAAGCCCGCGGATGGTAACGCCTATAGGCCAGATATTATCTACCAGTGTATGCGGACTGCCTACACCTTCGCCTGCCGGGCCTTTGAAAAAATAAGGATTACTATCACTCAATACAAAGCGACGGGTATTCTGGTATACAGGATCACTTGATTTTACCTGGCTGAAATAAGGCAGGGCTAACAAACTGGGTACGTTACTATCATCCATAAATAAATGATTGCCGAAACCATCAACTTCATAAGCATATATCTTACCAAACGTTGAATGTGCAGCAACAGCATATTGTTGCAGTGCTTTTTCCACCTCATCAGCAAAAGCACTGCATTCCTTTGCAAATGTTTCATCCTTTACTATAGCCCTGTTCATTTCAGCCAATTGCCGCAGCGATGCAACCGCGAAAAAATTGGCAGGAACAAGGAATGGAAATATAGTAGCATCATCTGAAGGACGGAAAACAGACACAATCAAACCAACCGGCTTTACAGGATTACCATAACCATTGCCCGGTACTGTATCTGTAGACCACGATGTAGTTCTGCCAAAAGTATATGGACCTTTATCTTTTTTGCGCTGCTGCTCCCTGAATGTTTCTACAATGAGCTGCATAGCTTGTTTCCATCTCTCATCAAATGGCGAACTGTCACCCGTAATTTTCCAGTAATGATATGCAAGCCTTACCGGGTAACATAATGAATCAATCTCCCATTTTCTCTCATGCAGTTCCGGCTTCATTGCGGTATGATCTTTATCCCACTCACTGCCGGTAGGACCATCATTAAAAGCATTGGCATACGGATCAATAATAATACAGGCATTCTGCCGGTTGATAACACCGGCTACCAGTTGTTGCAATGCTTTATCTTCCTTTATCAATGAAATATACGGCCATACCTGCGCGGTGCTGTCGCGCAGCCACATGGCATGAATATCACCGGTAATTACAAAAGTATCAGGCTTACCATCTATGGTTTTATGTACAACAGTTGTATCAAGCGTATTGGGAAAACAATTTTCAAACAGCCAGGCGATTTCTTTATTGCCAATATTCTTTTTTACTTCGGCAATTGTTTTTTCAACAGCTGCGCTCCTGAATTTTCTTTCTGATTCAGCTATTCGCACTACCGGAAAATCTGGTTTACCTGCATATAGTTTACCAGATGCTGCTATACCTGCTGCTGCAAGTGTGCTTTGTTGTATAAATTGTCTGCGTAGCATATTACTAAATATATACCCCGCAGCATTATTACTATCCAAAAACTTTCTTAAGCAATTCAGTAACCCTTGCGGCGGGATCTTTTCTGATTTTTTGTTCTTCCAAACTTACTTCATAAAAAATACCGCTCAAAGATTTTTCTGTTACATAACCAGACAAATCGGGATTTATAGGCTTGGCAGTAAATTTATTATATGCTGAAAATACATCGCTCCAGTATTTTGTAGCGTTGGTTTTAGCCAATGCTTTTTCAATTACAGGTTTAAATGCATTGGTGAGCGGAGCAGTAGTTTTGATTTTAAAATAATCAGTAGCCGCATAGTCACCGCCTTTTAAAATACCCAGGGCATCAGTTATTGTCATTTCTTTTATGGCGTTTACAAAAATCGGGGTAGCTTCTTTAGATGCCTCTTCAGCAGCCCGGTTAATGGAGAGAATGGCTTTATCTACCAGACTTCCCAAACCGATATTGCGTAGGGTACTTTCCACTTTACCGGCTTCTTCAGGTAATAATATTTTAATAGCCGCATTACTGAAAAAACCATCAACTGCCGATAAACGGCTGGTGCTGTTTTGTGTACCTATGCTTAATGCTTCTTTTAAGCCGGAAGCAATTTCAGTTGAGCTTAATGCTCCGCTTCCTGTATTCATTGAGCCCAACACCTGTTGCGCAGTTTCACAACCGGTAAAAAACAGTAATATATAAACGGGCAATAAAAATTTCACAAGTTGTTTCATAGTATATTGTTTTATCATAGTTTGTGAGAAACTGAAATTTATTTCAATTTCTTTAAAGCATTACTCAACGCCTGGAGCATGCTGTTTATTTCCTCTTTTTTACAGGTTCCTACACTAAGGCGGTACCAGCTTGAGTTTTTAGGTGCGCCAAATGCATAAAAAGGAACAACAGCCAAGCCGGCTTCGTTCAATAAATAATCCGTAACATCTTTCTGCTCATGGAGCATAGTTCCGTTTTCAGCCATTTTACCCACGGCATTTACCTGTATAGTAAGATAAATTGCTGCCTGTGGCGCTATGGCATCTACCGGCAATCCTTCTTTCTTCAGTTGCATAAACCCTTCATAAATCTTTTCTAACCTGAAAGACACTTCCGATTTGAAATGCTGCAAATATTTATCCATGGCTTCTTTCTGTAATAAAAATTTTGCTACGGCTTTCTGCTCTGCCATAGGCGCCCATGCACCTATATGCGATAATATCGCTTTCATCTTATTAATAATCTTTGCAGGCCCCATAGCCCAACCTACCCTTACCCCTGTAGCCGCAAAGCATTTACTGATAGCATCTACATATACTGTATATGCTTTCATCTCGGCTCGTAATGAAACAGGGTCATAATGTTTGATATCTCCGTAAGTAAGCTGCCAGTACATCTGGTCAAACAGCACATATAATTTTTTTTGACCTGCGGTTCGTTGCTTATTCTCCTCCAGTACCATATCGCATATCTCTTCCAGTGTTTCTTTCTGAAAGGTAGTACCAGTAGGGTTTTGCGGGGAACATAACGCAAGGATTACCGCGTTCTGCAAATGCGGCTTAATGTCTTTTGCAGATGGCATAAAATGGTTTTCAGCAGTTGCCTGAACTTCACAATGAACGCCTTCTACAAAATGTGTATAGTGATTATTATTCCACGAAGGCACGGCATAAATTATCTTATCGCCCCTATCTGCAACAGTTCTGAAAAAACCATAAATAAGTGGCCTGCCGCCGGATGCTACAAGAATTTCGTCTGGCGCATACAACAACCCTTCTTTTTCCTTTAAAAATGCAGCTATAGATTCACGCAGATCAGCATTGCCCTCCGCTGCAGGATAGTTGGTAAAATGATGTTTATATGCTTCAATAATTTCATTTTCCAACGCTGGTGGTATGGAGAAAATAGCAGGATCAAAATCTCCAATAGTAAAGTTATAGATCTTGTTTCCCTGTTTTATTTTTTCCTTTATTTCTCCACTCAGCTTAATAATCTCTGAGCCAATCAATGTTTCTGCCAGGTTTGATAACGAATCACCTGTATTTACCTTATCCTGCTGGCTTTGTGTAGTATGTTGCATAACACGCAAAATTACCCTTAAAAAATTTATTTTTGCGGTAAACATCCGCTAATGTCTTTAGAGAAGGATATTAAACAGGCTAAATTCAGAAATGAACACCACAAGGGTGCAATCAATTTGATTTACACTTACAACTGGATGATGGAGCGCCAGAAGGCTTTTTTTGACATAGAAAATATCACTCCCCAGCAATTTAATATTCTCCGTATACTGCGTGGCTCATTTCCCCAGCCTATTTCAACATTGCAGATAAGGGAAAGAATGCTTGATAAAATGAGCGATACCAGCCGTATTGTTGACCGGCTGGTTTTAAAAGGTCTCGCTGATAAGAAAACTTCAATTACCGACAAAAGGTTGGTAGACATTTCTATAACCGAGCATGGAAAAGAAGTTCTTGAAAGATTAGACCAAAAGCATGATAAAATGGATGCCATTCTTGAAAACCTTTCTGAAGAAGATGCTACATTATTAAACGCCCTGCTTGATAAAATAAGAGATAAGGGTTGACCGTTTCCAGTATTTCCTTTTCTTTACAGTATGAAGAACCTTTATCTTATTGCAATATCGCTGCTGGCATTTCTTTCTCCTTGCTTTGGACAGCATCCCAAATATGAATTTCGTGCCGCATGGATAGCTACAGTAGACAATATTGATTGGCCCAGCCGGGGAAATTATAATTCAGAAGGACAAAAAGTTGAATTTATCCGCTTGCTTGATATGCTGAAGGATCTTGGAATGAACGCAGTCATCATGCAAATCCGGCCTGCTGCTGACGCTTTTTACCCTTCGCCGTATGAACCCTGGAGTGAATGGCTTACCGGCAAACAGGGCAGAGCACCAAACCCTTATTACGATCCACTGCAGTTCATGATTGAGGAAACGCATAAGCGGGGTATGGAATTTCATGCGTGGTGTAATCCTTACAGGGCAGAATTTTCGATTGGTAAATCATCTGTATCACCAACGCATATCACCAGGGTACATCCCCAGTGGTTTTTGGCATATGGAGGCAAAAGATATTTTGATCCCGGTAATAAAGAAGCCCAGGATTTTGTAGTAAAAGTAATTCGGGATATTGTAAACAGGTATGATGTGGATGCACTGCATTTTGATGATTATTTTTACCCTTACCGCATGCCCGGAAAGGAATTTCCCGACAACAGGACTTTTGCTTTATATGGCAATGGCGCCGACAGAGATACCTGGCGCAGGGCTAATGTAGATTCTATTATCACAAAGCTGAGCCGCGCAATTAAAGAAGAAAAACCGTTTTGCAGATTTGGCATCAGCCCGTTTGGTGTATGGAGGAATAAATCTGTAGATAGCCTGGGCAGTGATACCAGAGCAGGGCAAACCAATTATGACGACCTGTACGCAGACATATTATTATGGCTGAGAGAAGGCTATATAGACTATGTTGTACCTCAACTATACTGGGAACACGGGCATAAAGCAGCCCCGTATGAAGTATTGGTAGACTGGTGGAGCAGGAATACCTATAATAAACAATGCTATATCGGACTGGGTATTTATAAAGGAGGATCAAACACCAGGTGGCGCGACAAAACAATCATTCCGCTGCAAATTGAAGATTCGCGTAAATATCCTACTATACAGGGGCAGGTTTATTTTAGCACCCGTTCATTTTTGAGTAACCCCAACGGCTGGAACGACAGTTTAAAACAGCACTACTACAAATACCCTGCACTACTGCCGCCAATGCCATGGATTGATAGTATAAAACCCCTGCCACCGGTAATTGCTGATATAAACGTTGACAGCAATACAGCTACGCAGCAGATACAAATCAAACTCGCTGATATTGAGCAGAAAAAAATTATCAGAAAATTTGCCGTATATACTTTTTCTACCCTTGAAAATATCGACATTTCAACCTTACCGCCAACTGTTATAATTGCAGACAGGAAAGATACTGCTGAATACCGGTTACCTTTATCTTCCCTGCTTCAGCAAAAAGATTTAAAAAAAGAATTTTATATAGGACTTACCGCCGTTGATACAAATAACCAGGAAAGTGAGCTCGGTATACTGCAAAAAATACAATGGTCGGATGAGCGGAAACGATGGGAGGTTGTTAAATAATCAGTCAGATATTTTCCTGGAGTTTTAATTGTACTACAACTTTTGTAAGTACAGATTCCAGCATTGCAATCAGGTATCCCAACTCTTCAATATCTTTTTCCTGCCCGGCCAATACTTCTATCTGCCTGATGATGGTTTTTAAAGATGTGATCTCCAGTGTATCAATATTTGGTTTAATACTATGAGCTGCTGCATGTATTTCTATAAAGTTCTTCTCCTTAAAAGCGGTTTTTAAAGCATATATTGATACGGAGGCCTGGTTTATAAACGCATGGAGCATTGTGCGCATCAGTTCCGTATTTCCCTGGGTTACAACGTTCAGCGTATTTAAATTAAATAAACCTTCTTCCAGGGGAGGCGAAACGGGCTGATCTGCTTTTTTGCTTTCAGCAATATGATGCACATAAGAAATCTTCTCTACCAGGTTTTTTTCTGTATATGGTTTTGATATAAAGGCATTCATTCCTGCCTCCAGGCACCTGTTCTCTTCATCATTTATAATGTTGGCAGTAATAGCAATGATCGGCACATCCAGCTTAAGTTCTTTCCTGATATACTTTGTAGTATCCAGCCCATTCATAACAGGCAAATGGAGGTCCATCAAAATAATGTCAAAAGGTTTTTGCCGCAAAAGTTCAATAGCCTCTTTACCATTTCCTGCTTCGGCAATGTTAGCACCCGTTCTGCTTAAAATAGCAGAAGCAAGCAAAGTATTCATCTCGTTATCCTCTACCAAAAGCACTGAGATATTTCTTAATGGCTTATCACACATAATAAACTGATGTAGAAGTGATTGATTATTAACGGATGAGCCACAAATTTAGTGTTACAGTCTGTACCTTCATCCATAAAACCGTTTTGTTTTCCACATGTGGAAAAAATAAATTTTTCAATAAAAAGAGAATGAAACCATTTATCACAAATAATTGGTTCTCAATAACTAAAATTAAAAAAATAAATAAACCCTGTTAAATAAAACACAAAGAGGAAAATTATTTTAGTGCATAATTAATTTGTAAGTAATTTGCGGCCTGATTTTTGCTATGAAGCGCCATTTTTTTATTAACTTCCATAATCAAATGACTTTTAATTAATCTCTATGGCCCTGAGTCAGAGTCTTCAACAAAAACTTCTTCAAAAATTATCGCCGCAGCAAATTCAATTGATGAAGTTGCTCCAGGTTCCTACGGCCAATTTAGAAGAAAGAATAAAAGAAGAAATGGAGGAGAATCCGGCTCTCGAAACAGCAGATGAAACACATGACGAAAGCGATACAGAAATAGCGGATGAATTTGAAAGCGGTGAAGATGAGGATTTTGAAAGCGAAGGCAGCGAGGATGAGTATGATAATATTGACATCAGCGACTATGTAAGCGACGAAGATGATATAGCTGATTACAAGCTAAAGGATGATAACTACCCGGAGATGGATGAGAAGCAGACCATCCCTTTCAAAATAGAGAGCACATTTCATGAGTTTCTTTTAGATCAGCTTACTATGCTTACGCTTGATGAAAAGCAACGAAAAATAGCAGAGCAGATAGTAGGCAGTATTGATGATGATGGTTATTTGAGACGCGATTATGGCGCAATAGCCGATGACCTTGCTTTCAGGCAAAATATTGCTGCTACCGAAGAAGAGATTGCAGACCTGGTAAAGCAAATACAGCAATTTGATCCGCCGGGAATATGTGCAAGAGACTTAAAAGAATGCTTATTACTGCAATTGGAAAGAAAACGCGAGGAGGGAAATGAAGTTGCCATGACCATCAATATTCTGTCTGATTATTTTGATGAGTTTACTAAAAAACATTACGATAAAATTCAGCGGGGATTAAACCTCACTGATGAAGATCTGAAGGCGGCTATTAACCAGATCATCCGCCTCAACCCCAAACCCGGCGGCAATATTGGCGAGGTCAATAAAGCTGAAAGCTATATCATTCCTGACTTTTTTATCCATAATAATAACAATACACTTGAGCTTACCCTTAATTCAAAAAACGCTCCTGACTTACGAATAAGCGAGGGTTATAAAGATATGCTCAGGGATTATGATAAGGGCAGCAAAAAAGATAAACGCCAGAAAGAAGCGGTATTGTTTATCAAACAGAAAATAGATGCAGCCAAGTGGTTTATTGACGCGATAAAGCAACGCCAGCATACTTTATACACCACTATGCATTCAATAATGGAATACCAGCACGACTTCTTTTTAACAGGAGATGAAACGATGCTTAAACCCATGATTTTAAAAGATATTGCAGAACGAACAGGATTGGATATATCAACGGTAAGCCGTGTTGCAAACAGCAAATTTGTGCAAACAGAATTTGGAACATACCGGCTTAAATTCTTTTTCAGTGAATCGCTGAGCACAGAAAGTGGTGAAGAGGTATCTACAAGAGAAGTAAAAAAGATATTGAGCGATATGGTGGAAGGAGAAAGCAAAAAGAAACCATTGAGCGATGAAAGACTTACTGAGTTACTTCAGCAAAAAGGTTATAACATTGCAAGACGCACCGTAGCAAAATACCGCGAGCAGCTTAATATACCTGTTGCCCGGCTAAGAAAACAATTATGATGAGCTCTGTTTCTACTACCACTGCGGTGCATACATCGCCCGTTATTAAAGCATTAGCAAATTCCTTTTCCTGGATATTCCATCCTTTGTTTATCGGCCTGTATATGTGTTTGTATATCGTTTACCTGCAGCCGGATTATTTTATAGGGGTAAGCAAGATCACCAGGCTGCAAACGATATTGATCTATATAGTAAATAGTATTTTTTTTCCACTCATCTCCTTATTGCTATGTAAAGCCCTTGGCTTTATTGATTCTATTTATCTGAAAACCAGGAAAGACAGAATACTGCTCTATACTATTTGCATGATCTATTTTTTCTGGAACTTCTATGTATTCAAAAACAAAGGAGATATACCATCCGTGATGGCAATAATGACGCTTGGTATTTTTCTTGCCACTGCAATAGCTTTCATTGCCAACATTTATTTTAAAATCAGCATGCACGCTACCGGCGCCGGGGGATTGATCGGCTTCTTTACGGTTCTTTTATATACATCCCCTGCTGTTGTAAGTATTCCGTTTGCATTTGCAGTACTTATTACAGGCATTATCTGCACATCCCGTTTACTTGTATCTGATCATAATATGGCTGATATTATTGGAGGACTTGTTACAGGATTCATCAGCCAGTGGATAGCTGCCTGGTTTCTCGGATAAAAAAAGCCCGCTATCCATAGGATACGGGCATCAACCTTAACCATTCTTACATTCACCTTAACCGTTTAGAACCGTAGAAAGTTTGAAATATTTTTTATCGGGTGAATATATGAAAAGGCATGACCCGTCTTTAATTACATCAATAATAGCCGCGTTTTCTTCCATAGGAATGGCAGGGCATCCGAAACTCCGTCCCAACATACCTCTTGCCGCCAGGAACTGAGGATTTGCATATTCAGCACCATGCATTACAATAGCCCTCCGGTAAGCTCTGTCGTTAATATTTCTTTCCACTCCCTGCAAACGCAGAGAGTACCCGTTCTCACCCTTGTATGTTGACGCTGTAACATAAAATCCGAGACTGCTTTTATTTGAAGATGGCACATTCGAAAAACTACGGGCATATTCTCCCCCGGAATTTCTGCCATGCGCTACCAGTGTATTAAATAACAACACCTCGTTCTTCAAATCAATTACATATAATCTTTTATTTTTAGAAGATTTTGAAAAATCTACAATAGTAAGAATACTGTCTTTATTCAGTCGTCCTTTCATCATCAGTTTACTGAAACCTTCCATAGCTATTTCCAGCACTTTTTTTTGCAGGCCGGATGTATTTAAACCTGCGCTGTCGTACAACCTGTTGATGAAAGATTGTTTTGCTTCAATATTAATATCAGCGGGTAAATAATACGTAATACCGGGAAGAGCCGGAGATATAGCATTTGTTTTGAGTGTACTTGCTACAAAAACAGGAAATGCGGATAGCAATAAATATGCTATGTGTTTACGGGTAATACGGATTTTCATGGATATCTTTTTTCTAAGCCTGAATTTAAACGGCATACGCTTTTAGATATTGTTAACAATAAAAGCACTCAATCAGCAGGCAATTTCTCAAGTGGTTTAAAATCAACTCTTTTTCAGGTGGCCACACAATATAGCGGGTGTTAACCGGGCAGGGTTTTGATATAGATTAACAGAAAACTATTTTGGTGTTTTTTAAATTATCTGAATGCGTTTTCTTAGCAAAATCCATACCTTGTTTTACTAAATTACCAATTTTTTGAGAACATTAATAATGTCCGAAATAATGGTTTGTATGAGTTCAAACTGATCGGATATTGCTTTAAATCCTGAAAATTGTTTACGTGTATCACTTTCCTGCGTACCACTTTGGAGTTCTTCTACTCTTTTATTACGAAGATTTTGAATAATATCTCTTACTCTTGCAAAACCCTGTTCGTTGAGCACAGGCAGGTCGCTTTTTTTGTGCTGCGATAAAGCTAAAGCATACTGCATTTGCAGCTCTATTGATTGAGCTACCGATTTAAAAGCATCAGACCGGTATCTCAAAGCAAGCGATTTGGCATAAGTAGCAAGGGAAGCTATATGTGAAGTAAGCATATGATTACTTACTACCAGCTGGTGCAATAATTCCGGGTGTTTATTTCTGCTTGAAGGCTCTGATAACAAACGCTGAAACGCGTCTGATAAATTGGCCAAAGCAACATACGCTTCTTTTCTGGTGATCTTATATTCATTTATATCCAACGAATTTGCATAAAATGCTTTGGCCACAGTAGTAAAATATTTTGTATTGGCTTCCATAAGCCGCGCAATATATTCATCTACCTGCTCACGCTCCCATTTGGGTAAAATAAAAAACGCACCAATAAAAGAAATAGCCGAGCCTATCGCCGTATCAATAATCCGGTCTGTAGAAACACTTCTGAAATCTACTGGATGCAAAAAGTGAAACGACAATAAAACATACAGCGTAATACCAATTACACTGATGAAATATTTAATCTGCAAAAAACTGTAACCTACAATCATTGAAACAATGGTTCCTATAAATAATATATAAGTTTCGGTTACATAATTCAGGATTAAAAACCCGATAAACACACCTACAATTGTTCCGAGAAGCCTTTCAACATTTCTGCTTTTGCTAAGGCTGTATGCAGGCTTTAAAATGGTAACAATGGTAAGCAATATCCAATAGCTATGCCCAAAGGGAAATAACTGCGAAATGGCATACCCTGCAAAAATGCATATACTTACCCTGACCGAATGCCTGAAAATATTTGATTGCAGCGACAGATTTTCCTTAAGCAATTTGGGATCCAGTTCCTGCGTAGAAACAAATTTTTCAACATCCACAACATCTGGTTTTACTTCTTTGCTTACCTTACTGCTATATGTGCTATACCTACGCAAACGTTTAATACGTTCTGCTATATCTTTTATTGAATTAAGCACATGCCGCAGGCTGATAAACCCTTCCAGGTTTTCAGGTGATATATGGCTTTCCCTGTAAGCAACAAAATAGTCTTCTGTTTCTGTTATCAGTTCGCTAAGCCTTTCATTACCCTTAGGAGGAAAGCCGCTTTGAATCACCAGTCCTAACTTATCTAATTCAACAGCAGTTTCAACAATAAGCAATCTGAATTTTTCCAGGATATCTCCTTCTTTAAAGTAGGAGCGTAAAGCGTTATAATTTTGCTGCGTTGTCATTACCTGTTCAAAGAGGTCCACAGAATCAAGAAACATCATCAACAGTATTCTTCCTTTTGTAGTTGATTCACGCGTAAATCCTCTTGCCTTAAATAATAGCTCACGCAATTGTTCCTGCTGGTTATGTATGTTTATCTGAAGCGGAAGAATTTCTTTATAAATCTCATCAGGATCAGTATTAAAGCTATACATTTTCGATTTCACCTGTAAGTATTCCGCGGTTTCAATTATACATTCGCCAAGCGCCTGCTGAATAAGAAGGTAAGGGCGCAAAGAATATAGCACCAGGCTCATTAACATATACCACATGCCCCCTGCAAGCATAAACAGCGCATCCTGCCAAACCCTGTCCTGCGAATGATGAACATCAATGTTCAGCACGATAACTATAATTGCTATTAAACCTATTGAGCTGGCCCGCGCTCCGTAAATACCAATAAAAGAAAGGAAAAAACCGAGCAATGTAAGCTCTATAGCAAGCAGCCAGGGATAATAACGGGTAAATCCTATAATGATGGCTACTACAAAATTTAAAATATTACTCACCAGCATACCATTGCGCCTGTGATGTATGGGCCCCGGAGAATCGGTAAGGCTAACCATTAAAGCACCGAGCGGCATGGCAATACCTATCGACAATAAATCATAATGATATAGAATAAGTGCCGGCAAAATTGCACCCGCGGTAATGCGCACGCCCTTAGTGAGATACTGACCAGTGATGAATTTTGTAAATTCATTTATATAATTCATGTAGAAATAGGTCCTGTTTACAGCAAAGCTATCCTATAATATGGATTTATCATTTGCGGCATGGTAAAAGGCAGATGGAGGAAGGTATAAAGTCAGAGGCAGGAAGTATACGGTGCAACATACCAAACTTTTGTTCCCTGCATTATACAATATTACCAGGGCAGCATTTAATATTTTGCCGTAGGGCATTTATAAGAAGTAAGCGTTAAAGCCAGCCCTACTTCAGCAATAATATATGCATCACGTTGCGCGCTAAATCCTCTCTGGCGTCCTTTGGTTCCAATGCGTACTCCATCCCCTGTTTCATAAGAACGATCCTGTAATAAATACCATGCGGTAGCAGTGCCGTCGGGCATTGTTTGTGCATACGCATCCGGTGCATAGGTAGTACTTATATCATCAAGATAATCTGTAGTGGTAAAACGATAAGCAACTTCAAATGAGAAATTCAGGTTAGGATTAATGCTGTATTTAACTCCCATTCCCAAAGGCATACAAAAAGCCACAGCACTGTATGGCTTGCGATTGGGGTATAAAGAAGAGCCTTGTCCTTCGGTACCTATATTTCTTAAATAAAACTTGGTACCCCCAAGATATGCGTATGGATCATAATTAAACGCGCCGATGCCCAATGTAACATAAGGCGTGAATCTTAAATAAGGATCGCCTGGAACAAACCGCATGAAATTAAAATCTCCCTGCAGGGTTGCTTCCCATATATTAGAATTAAAGCTGAGGTTCCTTCTTTTCTGAAATTCATTATTGCTGTAAATATCAGAATAACCGAGCTGCGCATAATGTAATCCTAACCGCAAAGCGATATACTCGCTGAACTGTTTGCGAAAAAAAACACCAACAGCAGGTTTAGGTCTGTTAATTCCTGCATTAGTATTTAAATCTCCAAAATAGTGTGCTGCTCCAACAGTCACACCAATTTCTCCTTCCTGTTTCACTCCGTCAACTACCTGTGCTCTGGAAGCTGAGAAGATAATCACCAATAAAAAAGACACGGATAACTTCTTCATCAAACATTAATTTACTTTAAGTAAAACTGCTTCGATATATATGGAGGTTTGAGGATAAATGATTGTTGTGCAAAATACGTGATTACCGTGGAAACTCCATAAGATATCCGTCGATTTTAATTAAATCTTAATATGTCTAATTCCTCTTATCCAGGCCCCAGGAGAGTTTGTTGCGGAGCGTTTGCAGGAAACTGTTTTCATTCAGGCGGATAAGGCTAAGCGAAAAGGCTTCCTTTTTAATAGCAATCTGAGTATCCTTACTTACAATTTCGCGCCTGGAATCTAATGCGCATATAAATTGATCGGTTCTGCCCTCTACCTCAAAAGAAACAATATTGTTGTCTGGAATTATGATGGGCCGCACATTAAGGTTATGCGGAGCCACAGGAGTAATTACAAAACTTGCGGATTCAGGAAATACCACCGGTCCATTGCAGCTCAATGAATACCCGGTTGATCCTGTTGGTGTTGCTACTATCAGCCCGTCTGCCCAATAGGTATTTAAAAACTCCCCGTTAAGATAGGTATGAATTTTTATCATCGATGAGGTATCCTTTTTATGAATAGCAAATTCATTCAGCCCATACGGCGTGTCTCCAAAAAGCGGAATATTGGCATCAAGATGAATCAAACTTCTCTTATCAATGAGGTAAGTTCTGTTTGCAAGAGAAGTAACTGCATCCCGCAGCTCATGTTTGCCTATAGTAGCCAAAAAACCCAGTCGTCCAAAATTAATACCCAGCACAGGTATATTTGAATCGCGTATAAACGTGAGCGTATCCAGCATGGTTCCATCTCCCCCCATACTTAGCAAGCACTCGAAACTATCGTCAAGTTCAGATGCATCTGTAAAAGTATTATGCTGATCTGCTGAGGTAATATCTTTTATCTGCTCAAAAAAATCACGATAGATAACAAAAGTGATTTTCTGCTTTTCCAGTTCTTTGAATAGCAGCAAAACATCATCCTTATTAACACTTTCACCACCCCTGCTGTATATTGCGATTTTCATGTAAATAAAATTTGCTTAAAGGATTTATGGCTGAGACCGCTCCAAAATTAAACATCAATTTTAATAATCTCCGAAGAACATAAATAGCCCAGATCAGCAGACTTCGGACAGTGCTGATTTTGTGAATAAAATTTCGTTTTTGTGAATTTTTTGTTTATCTTTACCTCACAATGGTTATCATTTCAAAATCAAAGCTGGTATCTTTTTATGATGGTGAGCCAAAAGCAAAAGAGCCGCTATTAAAATGGTATTATGAAACCTTGTTTGCTGACTGGTCAGACTTTGCGGCTGTAAAACAGACCTTTAATAGTATGGATGCCGTTGGCAATGACAGATTTGTATTTAATATTGGCGGCAATAAATACCGGTTAGTAACAATGATACATTTTACTAAGCGTACAATTTACATCAGGTTTGTTGGTACACATAAGGCATACGACAAAATAGACTGTAAAACTATTTAACATGAAAAAAAGAATCACTAAAAGCGAGTTCATTAAAGCAGATGCAAAAATGCAACGGCTATTGACAAAAGCTACAGATAAAGGCAGCTTTGAAATGCTTACAGCTAAAGAAAGCGAGCAACTGGACAAATACACCGAAATCGTAAGACGATATGAGGCTGAAAACATAATCATTCCTATGCCTACTACTATTTCTGGCTTATTGCAATTAAAGATGTATGAAAACCGGTTAAAGCAGAAAGAAATGGCTGATTTGTTGGAAACATCTACGACCCAGCTATCGGAAATAATACACGAAAAAAGAAAACCCACCCTGCATTTTTTAAAATCGGTCAATCAGAAATTAGGCGTGGACGGTAATATTCTTTTTCAATTGGTTTAACTATTAGTCCGAAGTTTGAAGGCCTCGGACAGCGGTAGCTTTCATGTAAACAAAATTTGCTTAAAGGATTTATGGCTGAGACCGCTCCAAAATTAAACATCAATTTTAATAACAGCTACCCGTTTATTTTATCCTGAATTACAACCCAAGTCCTGCCTGGAAAAAGAGTCCGCGCTGGCCTAATTGATTAAAGCTGTACTCCAGCGAAATAGTAGCATCATATATACTCCAGATATCCAAACCACCGCCACCGGTATATAATAACCTGTTGTTTAAAACATTGGATGGGGGCGGTGTTTTATTATATACATATCCGGCATCGCCATACACTTTCAGGTAAAATTTAAAAGGTATGGTACCATACAGCCTCGATTTTAAGCCCGTGCGCAACTTGGGCGTCCATATCTCCCGCCTGAAAGTAGCTTTGGTTACGCCTGCCACTGACCCGTCTACCACATAATTTTCAAGTCCTCTTAAAAAATTATCTCCGTAGCCAAGTAATTGCTGGTTATAATATGGTTGATCAAAAGGTAACTTCACAACAGCGTTTCCCTGCAAGGCAAAATAATATTTCGGCGCAACTTCCCAGTATTTTCCTCCTTTTGCATTAAACTCCCACAGGTTCATGTTTTTGTTAAGCCCTCTCTTTAAAAGAGATACTTCCCATTGGTGTCCTTTAAGCGGATAAGGAATATAATTTACGTTGATGGATTGATACTGATAAAACAGTTCAGGGAACCGGGCGGTTTTCTCCCCGCCATCAAAATAGCGCGGATTTCTTTCAAAAAGAGAATCATTGATCTTAACCACATTATAGCTTATCCTGGCTACATGCCGTTTTATATACCCTGTTCTGAAACTATACCCAACGCCTACTCGAAAACGACTTGTTATAAATTCATGTGGATCTTTATAAAATGCCTGCTTATCCTCTTTTGTAGCGTAGTTCAGTTCTTTATTGGCTGAATATAAAAAGTCAAAACTGATACCCTGCTTCAGAGATTTATCAAAATATGGAGCTGTATAATTCATTACTACCTGCCTTGAATAACCGGAAATCAACCAGATATTCAGCTTATCATTTCTGCCACTTACATTATATCCAATCAGTTTAATGCCATAGTTTACACGGCTTAAGCTGGCATCGTATTCCTTAATCCATACATTAAAGTTGCGGTCAATAGGTTTCAGGTAAGGCACCGGAAAATAATACCAGCGTTCTTTTACATCTACCAGTATATCAAGCGAGTCATTATTCCAGTTGGTAAAATCAACAGCTACATCAATAAAAAGCCCGGTGTTCATAAGGTTTTGCTTTGAAAGCGGGATATTTTTCAGGATATCGGAAATAGAATATTTCTCTCCTTTTTTGAGGGGTACCTCCCTGGCTATTATATAAGGTTTTGTGATTTTATTTCCTGTAGCAATAACATTGCGTATTGTTATAAAAGAATGCTGCAGCACTTCATCATCCTCGTGCGGCTTTTCCTCTAAATCCTGTGCTTTCAAATACTGAAGTGAACAGAGCAAAATCCCAAGCATCAACACATATTTGTTCGAGTACCTCATTAAAATCCTTGTGGATATACTTTTTTATTGATAGGCTAAAGAATTAAAAATAGCACTATTAAACAAATTTCAGGCTCAGGAAACCTAAAAAGAATTATATGTTTAAATAATTCATGAGATGATCCAGGTTATTCTGCAATTCATTTTGATATAATTCTTCACCATTATAGTAACGGATATTATATTCATGCCTTTGAAGTGTGGCTACGATATCAGATATTTCGGTTTTATTGATGCGAATGGTAACAGTAAGCAGTTGAGTTGCTGTATCGAAATAGCTGTTAAGCTGTGTAATATAAGCATCATTCGATTCTATAAGCCGGTTCAGCTCTCCTGCAGAAAAATCATTTTTCTCCATTTCAAGCACTATAATTCCCCCCAGCTCATCAATACCGGAAAAAATACTCAGTTGCCTGAATAAGTCATCTTCGCTTATCACTCCAAGTAATTCATATTGCTCTGCAATAACAGGCACAACAGATAAATGCATATCTCTTGCCCTTTTAACAGCCAATAGAAAGAAATCATTTTGCCTTACAAAAGGCTTTATAAAATCAGTATGAAGATGTTGAAGAAGGCTTTTTTCATCATTATCAAGTAATACTTCTTCACTTATCAAACCTAAATATTTTTCATCTGCTACAATAGGAAGATGCGAAACATGAAAATCATTCATTTCCTGCAATGCCTTTCCGGCAGTATCATCCAAATGCAAAAATGGAATGCTTTGCGATATGAGTTGCCCTGCAAACATAAATAAGCCTTTTTTCTACAGATGCAAATTACCGGGTAACCGCTGCAGGCTCTTTCAGTTTTGTGAGAAACTGATGCAAAATTTTGTTAAACTCTTCCGGTACCTCCATCATAGGTGCGTGACCGCATTTATCAATGAAATGCAGTTCGCTGTTTGGTATCAGTTTATTAAACTCTCTGCCAACAAACGGCGGTGTAATCGTATCATTGTTACCCCAAACCAATAAGGTTGGTTGTTTTATTTCATTCAATTCTTCGCCAAGATTATTCCTGATGGCGCTTTTTGCAAGCGCAATGATTTTAATAACCTTAAGCCTGTTGCTGGTTATTTCAAATACTTCATCAACCAGCTCCTTGGTAGCCATTTTAGGATCGTAAAAAGTAAGTTCGGTTTTCTTGCGGATATACTCATAATCACCCCGCTTAGGGTAAGTATCTCCCATACCATTTTCAAACAAACCGGAGCTTCCGGTAAGTATTAATGATTTAATATTTTGGGGATGTTTAAGAATATGAAGCAATGCCACATGCCCGCCGAGAGAGTTTCCTAAAAGATGAACATTGGTATACCCTTTGTATTCAATAAATTTCTGAACAAACTTTTCAATACCGCCAACGGAGGTATGCAGTAAATCAAGCTCTAAAAGCGGCAATACAGGAACAACCACTTTATATTCTTTCTTAAAATATTCAATCAGGGGTTCAAAGTTGCTCAGGGCTCCAAACAAGCCATGCAGCAATATCAGGGTTTCTCCACTCCCTTCTTCAATATAGCGGAACTTATTTTCTTGTTTTATCTCGTAACTCATCCTTATTTACCTCAATTAATTGCTAAAGTAATTTTTTTGCTTCAATATACAGCACCGGAGGCTACAAAGAAAAGGAAAAAACTTCGAAATAATTGGTTATTGCAATTACCCCCGGTCTTCTTTCTATCGAATAAAGGGGTATTTTTGAGAATCTATTACTTTACTGATTAATAACTTTTTAACTATGGATTATCGCAGAATGGGCCGCACAGGCCTAGAACTTAGTGTGTTGTCATATGGTAGCTGGGTTACCTTTCACAAACAGGTTGATGATACACTTGCAGATGAACTGATGGGAATAGCTTATGACAGTGGTATTAATTTTTTTGATAATGCAGAAGTATATGCCCTGGGTGAAAGTGAAAAGCTGATGGGCAGGGTATTGAAAAGAAAAAACTGGGACAGGACATCGTATACCGTTTCTTCAAAAGCATATTTTGGATGGAGGGGAAAAAATAATAAGCCCAATCAAACCGGGCTGAGCCGCAAACACCTGGTAGAAGCCTGCCACGAAGCTTTACAACGGCTGCAACTCGATTACCTTGATCTGTTCTTCTGTCATCGCCCCGATACCAATGTGCCTATTGCAGAAGTGGTCTGGACGATGAATCATTTAATACAACAGGGTAAAATATTATATTGGGGCACCAGTCAGTGGAGCGGCGCGGAAATTATGGAAGCTCACCGCGCAGCACAGGAGTACAAACTGATAGGACCTGCAATGGAGCAACCACAGTATAATATGTTTGAGCGCTTCAAAATGGAACAGGATTATTTACCCGTTTTTCAGAATGTAGGCTTGGGCACAACTATATGGAGCCCGCTTGCAGCAGGATTTTTAACAGGCAAATATAATGACGGCATTCCCGAAGGATCACGCCTTGCCATTGAAGGCTTTGACTGGCTGAAAGAAAGATGGGTGCAGGATGAAAAGATCAAAAAAGTGAAGCAGCTTGCCGCACTTTCAAAAAATTTGAATGTATCGCTTGCAAGCCTTGCCATTGCATGGACCATTCATAACCCAAATGTAACCACAGCTATACTGGGCGCCACACGAAAAGAACAATTATCAGAAAATTTAAAAGCGCTGGAAGTAGTTAAAGCTCTTTCCCCGGATATAATAGGAGAGATTGAAAAAATCCTGCAAAACAAACCCCGGCTCGACCTGGCATAGTATATAATTAAAAACCGCTCCTTACAGGGAGCGGTAAACACACTTTATGGTGATCTAGGGATAGGCGATTATAAACCATCCAACTGATGCTTACCACGCTTTCTCTTATGGTAATGCTTTATCGGATAAAAGTCCGGCTGTTGAACAAACCTTTGGAACAAGCTGGAAAACAACCTATTAACAGCAAACGTCTTTTGTAATTTTAACAGGCGCATAGCAAATGTTTTTGATTGGATATTAGTAAAGATTGGAAAATAACGAATGAACTTCTGATTTATTATACAAACCACCCAACCTTGTTAATTAAGGTTAAAGCATTTAACATTATTATTTACTTGCCTATATTTTTGTAATTAATGAAGAAGACTTTCCTTACATCCCTGGGGTTAATGATTGCAGCAATAGTACTTATTACTGCATTCCAGGTTTATTGGTTAACCATGAAGGTAGATGAAGAGAAGAGAACCTTACGATTCCGCACAAACGCTTTATTCAGGGAATCTGTTTTTGAGCTGCAATCTTCAAAGCTGAAAATTGATAGCTCGGCAAAATGGATGATTGGCTATCCGCCTGGTGTGGCAAGATTTGCAGATGTAATCCGTAAGCGTATATCAGACTCCTTAATGCCGCTTTTGCCAGAAAATAAGAATTCAATTATTACACTTGAGCGGCCGCCCGGCACGCCGCCTCCGCCCGACTCAAGCCCCAGGATACCATACAGAGCGGGTGACAGGTATTTCGAAGTTTTGATGGGGATAGATTCCCTGCAGGATTCTTTACGCATTCATGATATACAAGCAGTATTTACTAAAAACCTGTCCAGGGAACAGATTAATGTTCCTTTTTCTATCATTAAAACAGATGGAGATGGTTTTAAACGCGATGAACCGGGAAGAAGAGAATGGAATAAAGTCGTTATCGGGCTTTCTCACCCAATCACCTATACCCTGCAGTTAGGAAATGATGTTAATTATATTTTCCGTCAATTACTGCCGCAGATACTCTTCTCCGTTTTTTTATTAACGCTTACGATTTTTGCATTTATATTCCTCTACAGAAGTCTTAAGACGCAGCATAGATTAACAGACATTAAAAATGACTTTATCAGCAATATAACCCACGAGCTTAAAACACCTATTGCTACGGTTAGCGTAGCTGTTGAAGCCATCAAAAATTTTGATGTGCTGAAGCAACCCGAAAAAACAAAAGAATACCTCGGCATTGCCGGCAATGAGTTAAACAGGCTTTCTCTTCTTGTAGATAAAGTACTGAAATTATCTATGTTTGAGAAGCAGCAGGTTGACCTGCAGTATGAACAGTTTGATATAAAGCAACTGGTACAGGAAGTATTAACCTCCATGAGCCTCCAGTTTGAAAAGGCTCAGGCAATAGTAAACTTTAATTATTCAGGAGATCATTTTATTATATCGGCCGATCATTTACATTTAACAAGTGTTATTTACAACCTGCTGGATAATGCTTTAAAGTACAGCAAAAAGAAGCCGGTAATTGATGTAACAGTTCAATCTGATGGAAAAGAATGTATATTGAGTGTGAAAGATGATGGTGTGGGAGTACCGGTTGAGTATAAGGATAAAATTTTTGAAAAATTTTTCAGGGTGCCTGCAGGTAATAAACACAATGTAAAAGGATATGGATTGGGGTTGAGCTATGTTGCACATATAGTGCAGCAACATAGAGGGACCATTCGTATACAAAGTCAGCCAAACAAAGGAAGTGAGTTTATAGTAACAATACCCGTTGCCAATGCCTAAAGTAAAAATACTTTACGTAGAAGATGAAATGTTTCTTGCCAAGATAGTTAAAGAAAGTCTTGAAAGCAGGGATTATGAAGTATTGCTTGAAATGGATGGCGGCGAGGCTGTGCAGCAATTCATTGCTGCAACCCCTGATATTTGCATACTTGATATTATGCTGCCCAATAAGGACGGCTTTACCATAGCTGAAGAAATACGGCAGATCAATACTGCCATACCCATTATTTTTTTAACGGCAAAAACACAAACAGCTGATCTTGTTAAAGGGTTTAATCTTGGTGGCAACGACTATATCCGCAAGCCATTCAGCATGGAGGAGTTAATAGTGCGTATTGAGAACGCGCTGCGTAATAAAGAAAACAATAATGCAGCGGATACGCCTAAAAACGAGATCAATATTGGCAACTTTTCTTTTAACCCACATCGTCAAACCTTATCCGATGGTGATGAAAGAAAACTTTCATTCCGCGAAAGTGAGTTGCTCCGCCTACTGTATGAAAACAGGGAACGTGTAATTGACCGCAGGGATATACTCAATGTTTTGTGGGGGAGCGATTCTTTTTTCAATTCAAGAACACTGGATGTATATATTACCAAATTGAGAGGGTATTTAAAAAACGACCCTGCCTTACAGATCATTACTGTTAAAGGGATTGGCTACAGGTTTGTGATGGAATAAAAACAAATAGCGCTCCAACGAATTGAAGCGCCGCAGCTTTAAACGGGTTGGATCGACTGCTTAATTTCAGCTTTACTATTGTATACTTTCAAAAACCACATTATGGTAAAGCTTGGAATAAAATCAAGTCCGGGGAAAAGTTCTTCAACAAAATTCAACACTCCTCCAACAGCTCCTTTCCATCCTCCAAAAAGTTTATAAAATATCAGCGCAGATACAGGCGCCCAGATGATATCTCCAAATTCTCCTAAGATTGGTAACGCATAACTCGCATAACCCAGGAGGTCGAGTAACATACATACTAACAAAGAAGGATTTTTTTTCATTCGCTTTTAATTTCAATAATATGACGAATATTTTCTCAAAAAGTTGCAAGTCGAAAAAGCCTACCCGTGGAGGTATTGTTTCAGCTTAAATTCTATTTCAGCAAGGCGAAAAGGTTTTGAAATTACCTGGTCAATACCTGCATCTCTATACATTTTCCGCTCTTCATTAGTTGAATGCACGGTAATAGCAATTACAGGAATACTACGAAAAGGCTCTTCCATTTTCCTTAGCGCCAGTACGGCATCATACCCATTTAAAACCGGCATTTCTATATCCATAAAAACGATTGCCGGGTTGCTGAGCGTTATCTTTTCCAAAGCTTCGCTGCCATTGCCTGCCTCTATTACATCATATCCTAAATCTTTAAGCAATTCTGAAATAAGCAGTAAAGTATCAGGATCATGTTCAACAACCATTACTGTTGGAGAAATATTTTTTTTATGAATGTCAGCATATTTCCCAGGTCTTTGTCCGGAGGCAAGAAAATTATCCATTGGCAAACTATAAAAAGGTACGGCTACATGCCTTCATTAAAGATAACGCAATACTGTTAGTAACAGCTATTTTTATGCCGGATACCAATATGTTATTAAATATCAAAACAATGTATCCTGCCGCGGAAAATTTTTACCAAGATGTTCATAAGCTTTTTGAGTAGCCTCTCTGCCGCGTGTTGTTCTCATTATGAAGCCTTCCTGTATTAAAAAAGGTTCATATACTTCTTCTAAAGTGCCCTGCTCTTCGCCAACAGCGGTAGCAATAGTATTTATCCCCACAGGGCCGCCTTTAAACTTTTCTATGATGGTGGAGAGTATTTTATTATCCATTTCATCAAGTCCGTGCTCATCTACATTCAGCGCTTTCAATGCATGAATAGTAATACCTGTATCAATTTTCCCGTCATTCAACACCTGTGCAAAGTCTCTCACCCTGCGCAATAAGCCATTTGCAATACGGGGTGTACCACGGCTTCTGCGCGAAATTTCTGCGGCAGCTTTTTCATTAATATCTGCATGCAAAATTTTTGCGGAGCGTATAATTATTCCCTTCAGCGTTTCAGCTGTATAATATTCAAGCCGTGATTTAATGGCAAACCTTGAGAGCAACGGGGCTGTTAATAAACCACTCCTGGTTGTTGCACCCACCAATGTAAACGGATTAAGATTAATTTGTATACTTCTTGCATTGGGCCCGGTATCTATCATTATGTCTATCCTGCTATCTTCCATTGCAGAATATAAGTATTCCTCCACAACAGTACTTAACCGGTGTATCTCATCAATAAACAATACATCATTGGTTTGCAGGCTTGTTAACAGCCCTGCAAGATCTGCCGGCTTTTCAATTACAGGCCCTGAAGTTTCTTTGATATTCACCCCAAGCTCATGCGCAACAATACGGCTTAAGGTAGTTTTGCCTAAGCCCGGAGGCCCGTGAAAAAGAATATGGTCAAGTGATTCACCCCGTATTTTAGCGGCTTTAATAAATATCCTGAGATTTTCTATTACTTTTTCCTGCCCGCTGAAATCAGCTATCTCCCCGGGACGAATATTGTTTTCAAAATCTTTTTCCGTGGTACTAAGCGAACTTTTGTCAGCATTAAGATTTGGATTCTGCATATAATTGTTTGCTCAGTTTATCAACTGCATTCTTTACAAATTCCGCTTACTACTACTTCTGTTTGTTGCGTTTTATAGCCGCGGGGTAATTTAATTTCAGGCACATGTACATCGTCAAGACAGGTGGTGATACCACAGATTTTACAGATAAAATGAACATGGTCATCATGGTGATGGCCCTGCTCGCAATTGTCTTTACACAATGCGTATTTAACAGAATTGTCAGGCGTTGGTATGGTATGAATGATCCCTTTTTCAAGAAACGCCTGCAGCGTACGGTATACCGTGACACGGTCAAATTTTTCACCGGCTTTTGTTTCAATATCATGGTGCGCCATAGCACTATCCGCCTGGAGAAACAGTTCCAGGATCTTTCTCCTGCTATCAGTAACGCTGAGCTGGCTTTTTTTTAAAACATCTACAATCTGTTCTTCCATATCATACATTTTGATACAACTGCGTCAAATTTTCTCTTTCAGCAAATCATCTATATCACTGTTCAATTTAGCAATTTCATTTTTCTTCAGCCCGTCATAAATACCACGCACCCTGCCATTCCTGTCTATTAAAGCAAAAAACTGTGTATGTAAAAATTGTTCGTCTATGCTTGTAGCATTGTTCTTTGGGTCATCCAATATATAACTTTCCCTTGCGGCTTTATATAAATCTTCTTTCATTCCGGTAACAAACCACCAGTGCTTTATATCAGCCTGCATGGAATCTGCATAATATTTTAAGCGCGCCACGCTGTCATTGGCAGGATCTACAGTATGCGACAGTATCAGAAAATCATTGTTTGCTTTATGTTTCTCATATATCGTCTTCATATTTGTGTTCATCTTAGGGCAGATGCCAGGGCAGGTTGTAAAGAAAAACTCTGCTACATATACTTTGTTCTTTACATCTTTATCGGATATTATCTGCCCATCCTGTCGCTGAAAGCTGAAAGGACGCACATCATTTAACACAGGAAGCCTCGATTTTGAAGGATCGATTATAGAAGTTAAAAAAATATAAAATCCCCCAAAAAGGATCACAAAAAATACAATATAAACCCAGGTTTTCTTTTTCATAAAAATAGTGCTGCAAAGTTACGATTGAAACGCTATCATCACTGAACAGGATTGATAAGAAATATTTTAACTAAATTAAAGTATTCTATTTTGCAACAATGTTGCAAAATATAGTATATTTGCAACCCTTTTATTGAAGATGTTTAAAATTAATTATGACGCTCTTGGTATAACCGCTTCAGTAGCCTGCGCTTTTCATTGCGCTGTACTGCCGCTTATTTTAACCAGCTTACCCATATTTGGAATAGATATCATTCATAATTACCTGTTTGAATTTGGAATGATAGCTCTTGCATTTGTTGTAGGCTTATATGCGTTATACCACGGTTATAAAAAGCATCATCACAAATTTTTACCTACCCTGCTCTTTACAGCCGGCATCTCATTTTTATTGCTGAAAGAGATATTTCATGACTATCATCTCTGGCTGCTGATACCCGCCGTTGTTTTAATTGTATCAGCTCATTATCTCAACTACCGGCTTTGCCGTAAGGCAAATCATTGCCATTCCGGCGACTGCGACCATCATTAATACCCGCTATAGAAATATTTTTTCTCATAATTGCCAAAGTTGACCTGACAAGTTTCTTTTTCTTAATTTCATTCCTCAATCAATAATCATCTTGCCATGACAACACGCAGATCATTTATCAAACAAACAAGCCTGTTTTCTTTAGCGGCTTTCGCTAATCCGTCTTCATTAACCTATAAACAACATGCGGTTGGATTACAGCTATATACACTCAGGGATGATATAATGAAAGATCCCAAAGGCATTATTGAAAAGGTAGCAGCACTGGGATATAATGAAGTAGAATCTTTTGGCTACAGGGATGGAAAATATTTTGGACTGACGCCGGCTGAATTTGCTACGCTGTTAAAAAACAATAAACTTTCTCACCCCAGCGGGCACTATCTGCTGGCAAACCTTAATAATAATTGGGAAAAAACGGTTGAAGATGCCGTAACGGCTGGTCAGAAGTATATCATCATTGCCTACCTGTTTGATACCGAACGAAAAACAATTGACGATTATAAAAAAATTGCAGCGCAGTTTAATAAAGCCGCAGAAGTGTGTAAGAAAGCCGGTATTCAATTTGGTTACCACAACCATGATTTTGAGTTTATTGATATGGGCGGACAAAAAGGATATGATATTTTATTGAAAGAGACAGATCCGCAGCTTGTAAAATTTGAACTGGATCTTTACTGGATATCTTATGCAGGTATTAATCCCGTAGATATGTTCAAAGCCAACCCGGGCCGCTATCCGCTTTGGCATGTAAAAGATATGGATAATACACCCAAAAAATTCTTTACCGAAGTAGGCAACGGTGTAATTGATTTCAAAAAAGTTTTTGCCGCTGCCCGTACTGCCGGCATGAAACATTTTTTTGTTGAGCAGGATGTATGCCCCGGTCCTCCACTGGTGAGTATTGAAAAAAGTATCAGTTATTTAAGGAAAAATATCCTGTAAGGCAGGAGGTGTTTAATGTAGAGACAAGGCATGCCTTGTCTCTACATTAAACGTTAAACGACAAACCATAAACTACAACCCAAAAACCTTCAACCCAAAACCCCCCAGCAACAATATCATCATTATCCATAAACAATAACGATTATGCCAGGCAGAAGAAAATTTTTATACGACAGTTCCCGTATTGCCGCCGCGTCTGTATTACTACCGGCTTTTTCAAACAAAATATTTGCTGCAGGTCAAAAAGCCATAACAGCTTCTGACCAGATAAATATTGGTGCTATCGGTATTAATGGTATGGGATGGAGCGATACCAAAGCCGCGCTTAAAGTGCCTGGCGTAAATCTTGTAGCCTTATGCGATGTTGATAAAAATGTAATTGATAAACGCCTTGGCGAAGCATCAGCATTAAACTTTGATGCCTCCAAAGTAAAAACATATACAGACTACCGGAAACTGCTTGAAAACAAAGATATAGATGCCGTGATCATTGGAACTCCCGACCACTGGCATTGCCTGCAGATGGTGGATGCCTGCAGGGCAGGAAAACATGTGTATGTTGAAAAGCCTATTGGTAACTCTATAGCTGAATGCAACGCAATGGTAGCCGCGCAAAAAAAATATAACCGCGTAGTGCAGGTTGGGCAATGGCAAAGAAGCCAGCAGCATTTTAGAGATGCTATAGCGTTTGTACACTCTGGCAAATTAGGTAATATCCGCACCGCAAAAGTCTGGTGTTACCAGGGCTGGATGAAACCTATGGAAGTACAACCTGATTCAGCACCACCTGCAGGCGTTGATTACAAAAGCTGGCTCGGGCCGGCGCCAACCAGGCCATTTAATGCAAGCAGGTTCCATTTTAATTTCCGCTGGTTCTGGGATTATGCTGGTGGATTGATGACGGATTGGGGTGTTCACTTACTTGATTATGCACTGTTTGGCATGCAGGCAGACGTTCCCAAAACCGTTATGGCACTCGGCGGAAAATTTGCGTACCCCGATCTTGCACAGGAAACGCCTGATACCTTAACAACGCTATATGAATTTGATAAGTTCAACCTGGTTTGGGACCATGCAATGGGCATAGATAATGGTCAATATGGACGTGACCATGGTATTGCTTTTGTAGGTAATAACGCCACACTAGTTTTAGACAGGGGAGGCTGGGAAATAATTGAGGAAAAAAACTCGAAAGATAAAATACCCAGCATGCCGAAGGTAAAACCATCTGAAAGCGGGCTTAGCAAACACATGGAAAATTTTGCTTCGGTAATCCGTTCAGGAAAAATGGAAGAATTAACAGCCCCTATACAGGTTGGTGCGGATGTAGCCATAGTAGCGCAAATGGGTAATATCGCGTTCAGAAGCGGCAAAAGATTAGCCTGGGATAAACAAAAGGGAAAATTTACAGATGAAGCTGTGAATAAAACATATTTCGCCAAAGAATATTATAATGGGTACAAGATACCGGAGTTGTAGGTGGGGTTTGTAGTTTATGGTTGCGTAGACCTTACACCTTCTACAAATAAAAAAGAATAAGGCTGTATATCTGCAATCAATACAATCTTATTCTTTTTGTTAATAGCTTATGCTACAGCTTCAAATGAAGGAGATTAATAACGACCGCGACCGCCGCCGTTATTGCTGCCTGCAAATGAACGCCTGTTGCCACCATTACCGCGACCACCGCCATTGCTGCGCTCTTCGCGTGGCTTAGCTTCAGTTACAGTAATTGCACGTCCTTCTACAACGCCTTTGTCTAATTCGCTGATAGCTTTTTTAGCTTCTTCGTCATTAGGCATTTCAACAAAACCGAAACCACGGCTACGGCCAGTGAATTTATCGGTAATTACTCTTGCAGAAGAAACTTCACCGTATTCTTCAAAAAACGCTTTTAAGTCTTCATCAACTACGTTGAAGCTTAAATTTGAAACATAAATGTTCATCAGTACTATGAAATTAAATTAAAAATGAAATCTGAGAAAACAGGGGAACAAAAGACGACTGAACTATTAGCAGAAGATGCGTAGCAGATTAAATCATTTCTTTTACCGGGACTGTACAAACTCAAATTTTGACGCCGCAAATGTACGGCTTATTTTGTTCTCAGCGCATTTATTTTCCTTCTTAATACTATCTTTTTTGTTAATTACCGGTTGCAGACTATATATCTTCGCTTTTCTCATCTCAACAAAATGCGACCAATACTTATTTATTGTTACGATGCCTATTGCTGCTGGTGCTATGGTTTTAGCCCAATTCTTTCAAAATTGGAGCGTATTTACGAACAAATCCTTGATTTTGAGGTAGTATCAGGCGGAATGATACTCCCACAAAACCCCCTGCATATCAGCATAATGGCTTCTTTTTTTGCAGAAACCAGTAAAGCGGTGGAAGAAACAACAGGAGTGAAATTCGGGAAAGATTTTTTATGGCATATAGAAAACCCTGCTGATAGCGATTGGTTTCCCAATTCAGAAAAACCTGCAATAGCCATGTGCATATTCAGGCAATATCACCCCAACCAGGCTATAGCTTTTGCAGCCGACCTGCAATACGCCCTGTTTTTTGAGGGAAGGGACTTATGTGATAATGAAGCTTACCGCCACCTGCTTGATAAATATCATATACCGGCAGAGGAATTTTATACCCGGTTAAAGCAAAAAGAATATACTGACCAGGCCCGGGAGGAGTTTGCGCTATGCCGGCAATTAAAAGTTACGGGATTCCCGGCTTTATTTTTACAAACCTCCGGATCAAAAATATACGAATTGACCAATGGCTATACAGATTATGACACTATAGTGAAGAGGCTGGAAGAAGTAAAAGAACTGTTGTAAAGCCATGCAACGCAAACCAATAGTACCTTGTCAAACGTATATTATTGAGTACATAGCTGCATCATGAAAATTGTTTACATACTGTTTGCATTCATTTTATTATTGGCAGGCTGCCGGAAGGAAGAAGCTTTACCGGTAAATAATCTCCGGTCAGGGCCTTACCTTACGTTTGTAAAAACTATATCTAACGGTGAAAAAACAGTACAGAATGAATTTCTGTACAACCCGGACGGTACCATAAAATCTGAATTAAGCTATAAAAATTTTAAAGCCGGCCTGGTTGGTTCAAAAAAGACCTACCAATACCAAAACGGAAGGCTTTTCAGTATTGAAAGAGCAACTGACTATTCTTCCTCTTCCTTTACTGTTAACTATACCATCAGCAAAACAACATTTGATTATGATAACGATAATACCATCATTCAATCCAATAATTTTTTAAAAAAGGATAATGAGTATGAATTCACATCGTTCTTTACCTACACCTATAATAATAAAAAGTTGTTGGTAAAAGTATCAAGGTATGCTGCCGGCGGGTTATTATTTGGTTATTCAACCTATACCTATGACGAGAATGACAATGTTACTTCAGAAGAAAATTACGGGATAGATCAATCGGGCAACCCGGTTAAACAATCGCAACAAAGTTATCAATACGATGATCAAAAAAACCCTTACAGAAATACAAGCGACCTGGCAGGATCAATACCGTATTCCATAAGCCGGAACAATGTTACTGTTACCACTTCTGTTTATTATACTTTAGATACACAAGGGGTAACCAGTACTTTAACTGCAAAATATAACGCATACAATGCAGCCGGTTACCCAATATCAATGAACTACCAGGGAAATACTTTTGAGTTTGAATATAAATAGTTCACCGTTTGGTAAGCAGGGTGCTTAACTGATGTAATAGTGGACGTTCTACCAGCCTGTAAAATATCCATCCTACGGTTAAAGAAAGCCCCATTGAGAACACTACTAAGATATCGCTCTCAACAATCCTGTTTATGCCTGACAGGCTCCATAATGTATTTTCATAGTCTAATATCAACAGGTGAATAAGGTAAAGAGAAAATGATGCGTTTCCAACCTCAATTAATATCCCGGGCATTTTCAACGGGCGTTTTTTTTCCAGCATCGTTAAACCCGTTACCAGCAAAGTGCAGGGAATACCCCATAGCAAGCTCCTTTGTAAGGATAACTTACCATTAAAAACATAGCCCATCTCGCTAATGTTACCGTAACCTTTTATTAAAGTAATTAACAGGCCTGCAATACCTGCTGCAGTAATGCATATAGCCATACCCTTACTGATATTGGTTTTAGAAAGATAAAGCCGCCCGGCAACCATACCCATCAAAAATTCAAGCATGAAGCCATTGCCCGGAATGTTTAAAGGATAAAAATGCCTACGGGTTAGGTAATTAAGTAATATAGCTATAAGGAGCAGCAGGCAGGTGTATAAGATGTACCTTTTACTGTTCAATTGAATGGTTATTGCTATGAGTGTATAAAAAAGTATCTCAAAATATAATGTCCACCCCTGCACTAAAAACGGGGCGGCAAATGATGGGGAAGGAAATGGCAGTAATATTATAATCAGTTCCCTGGTTTCCGGCCAATGCCCACCCTGGATGCGGAATAATACAACAGCAGCAAAACTAACTATCCAGTACAATGGCAGTACCCTTATAGCGCGCCTGATAAAAAAATACCGGCCGCTACCTGTTTGTGCATATCTGCCTGAAACAATAGTGATGATAAATCCGCTTATAACAAAAAACAAATCAACACCTGCAGCTCCAAAGTTCTGCAGATAGAAGAAGTCAGACTGGTAACGGGTGTTTATCAGATCGAGGGTATGGCAATGCAATACTAATATAACGGCAATGGCTCTTAACGCCTGTATACTGTTCAGTTTCCCGGTGCCATTCGTCATAATAAAGCTTAAAAATAATTTAAGATAAGAAAATTAGCAACATATACATTGCTAATAAGTAGCGCATCAATTCTTAAAGGCTCAATAATTTAATTTAGGTTTGCAGTTATCACTCCTGGTTTTCATATTCCAGAATATAAGGAGTATAGTTAAATAAAATGCAAGCTGATACAGAAAGAATTCCGACCACAAAAATAATAGCCGCTTTTGCTGTAATATATATTGTTTGGGGATCCACTTATTTTTTTATTCAAATTGCCATACGCAATATGCCGGTAACGATTATGGGCTCGCTCAGGTTTATTACGGCGGCGGTACTAATGCTTGGGTGGTGTATTGCAAACAAAGAAAAAGTATTTGTATGGCGTGATATCATTCCTGCTTTTATTACCGGGCTGCTTCTTTTATATATCGGCAATGGCGCGGTTGCCTGGTCTGAGCAGTATTTAGCCAGTTCGCTTGTTGCTGTTTTCATTGCATCTTCACCGGTATGGTTTATTATTTTGGATTACAGCAAATGGAAAGAAAATTTTGCCAACCGCTTTACTATAGCAGGCATATTATTGGGTTTTGCCGGTATATTTTTTCTTTTTGGTAAAAACCTGCAACAGGCGTTAACCGCTACAGCCAATAAATGGGAGGTCATTTCACTTGGAGTACTCACTATTGGCTCAATATCATGGGCTGCAGGTTCGCTGTATGGTAAATACAAACCCACTTCTTTTTCAGGCCCTGTAAACTCAGGCTGGCAAATGTTAGGCGCAGGCCTGGCTTATGCTGTTACCGGGTTGATAAGAAACGACTGGGGTCAATTTGATCTGCATCATGTTACACCTTCAGGCTGGGCAGCCATTGCATACCTGGTTACAATGGGATCATTGGTTGGCTACAGTTCCTATGTTTGGCTATTGAAAGTTCGGCCTGCAACACAGGTAAGCACACACGCTTATGTAAACCCGGTTGTAGCTGTTTTGCTGGGGGTGTTTTTTGCAAACGAAAAAATCACTTTTGTACAGTTAATAGGACTGGCGGTTATTTTAGGAGGCGTGCTACTGGTAAATCTTGCAAAAAACAGGAGAAGGTAAAACACTACCAGTCTTTTTCAGGCTGCGTATTTGACTGCTGCTTTTTCATGGTTTTATCCTGCAATTTCTTTTCCTGTTCCTCCAGCGCCTTTAATAATTGCTGTACCTGCTGCTGGTTTAACTTGTTTTGTTTGGGCTTTGGTTGTTTTTCTTCTTTTTTTTGATTTTGCTTTTGCTTTTGCTCCTGTTGTTTTTGCTGCTGTTTCTTCTCGTTTAAAGCCCGTTGTAAATTTTCTCTTGCAAGAGAGTCTGTGGGATTAATACGCAACGATTGCTTATAGGCGTCAATACTTTCTTCCAGCTTTTTTTGTTGTGTGAATGATACTCCCTTATTATAATACAACTGCGACTGCATTTTCTTTTCCTCTGTTTGCTTTACTGCTTCTTCAAACACTTTGGCAGCCTCTTCAAATTTTTTTTCTTTAAACAAAGCATTACCCATATTGAAAAAAGCCTTCACATTATTGGGATCTTTTTCAAGCGCAGCTTTATATGCCTGTGCAGCTTTTTCATATTGCTGCGCCCGGTATGCTTCATTGCCTTTGCTTATAAGGCGGTCTGTTTCCTCCTGGCCAAAAGCAAAATGACCGGTTGTAATGAACATTATAATAAAAGCGATATACTTCATGCTTTTTTTGCTGTTCTCTTTTCTGATATAAACAATTCACCCATCAACCCGATAAGGGCAAGTGCCAAAAACCATTGAAAAAAGCTCCTGTAATTTAAAGTACTGTTATCACTAATTGCTTTCTGTTCCATTGAAGATACCTGTGACTGGATTTTACCTGCCACTGTTTCAATATCATTCAACTGCTGGTATATACCATTGGCATTATGTGCTATATTCATCAATTCCTGCTCATTCAGCTTAGAAATAACAACATTTCCCTGCATATCACGCTTTGGCTCCCCGGTAAAAGGATTAATAATGACACTTCCCTCAGTAGACCCTACCCCAATTGTATTAATAACAACACCGTTTTCTGCTAATTCTTTTGCAACCTTTTCTGCTTTCTCATCATGGTCTTCGCCGTCAGTGATCAATAAAACCGTTTTATACTTTTTATCTTTCTTATTAAAGCCTGTGTTAGCGATCCGTAACGCTTCAGCAACAACCGTACCCTGTGTTGGCACAGCTTCCGGCGACGCATTGTTGATGTACAACCGCGCCGCGGAATGATCAGCGGTGAGTGGCATCTGCATATATGCCCTGCCGGCAAAAATCACAAGCCCTATACGGTCATTTTGCAATTGATCCATCAATTTATTGGCCAATTGCTTTGCTTTTTCAAGGCGGCTCGGCTTTACATCCTGCGAAAGCATGCTCCTGCTTACATCCAGCGCAATCATTACATCTATTCCCTGCCGGTTTATTTTTTCCACTTCAGTGGCAGATTGCAGGTTAGCCGCGGCAATCACCAAAAGCCCAAAACCTGTTACAAGTATTATAAACCGCAAAAGATATCTTTTGGGAAGAAAGCTTTTGGTAAGCTGAGCTACCAGTTTTTCATCCCCTATTTTCCTGCTGGTATTTTTTTTCCAGCGCAATACCGCAAGAAAGAGCAATACCAGCACCGGTATCAGGAGCAATAACAACAGGTGTTCTATATGTTCAAAACGAAACAAGAAAAATATTTATAAATGAATTTCGCTTAACAAAATCTACATCTTTCCTTCAAAAAAGCCTAATTGCTTTAATATCCCGTATAAAATTTCTTTTCTCAAAGCCGGGTCAGTATTGGGGTCGGCAGATTCTGTATTCAGCACAAAAAAATACGGATGCCTGTTTTCCTCAATCCAACCTACTACCCAGCCAATAGCATGCCCTTCTTTATTATAACCCCAGCCGGTTTTATAACTTATCTTGTAATTACTGTTATCTTCCTGCAGCATCATTGCTTTTACAGCATCCTGCACACCTTTGCGAAAAGGTAGTTTATCAAAGTATATTTTTTTTACAAGTCCTAATTCCTCATCCGGGGAAATTAACAGGGAATTATCGAGCCAGAACGAATCAACGGCATTGCCGATAGTTTTATTACCATAGCTCAACGTATCAATCCATTTCTGCATGCTATCCTTACCAATAGTTCTTGCTATTTGCTGAAAATGCGGAACAGAAGAATATTGAAATGCTTTTGTGATACTCAGGTCCTGGTTCCAGTTTTGTATTGGCCTTTGTATGCTATCCCATTTAATAATACTGTTTTCATTCATCACTACGCCTGTTTGCAAAGCAATCAACGCATTTACAATTTTAAAAGTGGATGCAGGTAAAAAACGGGTAGTATCTCTTTTTAAATTATATATTTTAAACTCTCCTCTTCCATTATCAAATAACGCGAAACAACCGTCAACCTTCTTTTCATCAAAGAACTTTTTTAAGGAATTGTCTTCAGATACATTATTCATTGAGCAGGAGCCTGCAGTAAAAATGGAGATAATAAGCAAGCAGTAAGAAAAATATTTTTTCATCATTATTATATAAAATTATACAACGGTATTAATACCCGTATTACGCCAATCTATTTAATTACACCCAAAGCTTTGCCCACTTTTGTAAAAGCAGCGATGGCTTTATCAAGATGGTGCTGCTCGTGGGCAGCGCTCAACTGAACGCGTATACGTGCCTGCCCTTTTGGAACAACAGGGAAGAAAAACCCGATCACATATATACCGTCTTCCAGCAATTGAGCAGCCATGTTTTGTGCCAGCACTGCATCATAAAGCATAATGGGCACTATAGGATGATCACCGGGTTTTATATCAAAGCCCGCTTCAGTCATTTTACTGCGGAAGTATTTGGTATTTTGTTCAAGCTTATCACGAAGCGCCGTTGTTTCACTAAGCATATCAAGCACTGCTATAGAAGCGCCAACAATGCTTGGAGCAACAGTGTTAGAAAACAAATATGGCCTGGAACGCTGTCTCAGCATATCTATTACTTCTTTTCTGCCGCTGGTAAACCCGCCTGAAGCGCCCCCCAAAGCCTTACCAAGTGTGCCGGTAATGATATCTATTTTACCCATCACCCCACGGTACTCATGCGTTCCCCTGCCGGTTTTTCCTAAAAAACCGCTGGAGTGGCATTCATCTATCATTATAGCAGCATCATATTTTTCAGCCAGCGCACAAATCTTATCCAGTTGGGCAATGGTGCCGTCCATACTGAAAGAACCATCGGTAACAATAATACGGCTGCGGGCACTTTGCGCTTCCTGCAATTTTGTTTCAAGATCAGCCATATCATTATGGTTATATCTAAAGCGTTGAGCCTTACATAGTCTTACGCCATCAATGATAGAAGCGTGATTAAGCGCATCAGAAATAATCGCATCCTTTTCATCAAAAAGCGGCTCAAATACGCCGCCATTGGCATCAAAAGCCGCCGCATATAATATGGTATCTTCTGTACCAAGAAAAGCGGATATCTTTTTTTCAAGCTCTTTATGAATATCCTGCGTGCCGCAGATAAACCGGACACTGCTCAGTCCATAGCCCCTTGTATCTACGTATTTCTTGGCAGCTTTAATAACTTCCGGGTGCGATGATAGTCCCAGGTAATTATTGGCGCAAAGATTTATCACTGATTTTAAACCTTCCTTACCGGGAATTTTAACTTCTATATCCGCCCCCTGCGGACTTTCTATGATCCTTTCAGACTTATAAAGCCCGTTTTTCTGTATTTCTTCCAGTTCAAGCCTTATCCTTTCAACTAATTTTTCGTTCATAACCTGTTATTTAGCGCCACAAACCTACGTGCTTTTTAAAAAAAATAATCATTGGCATTTTTTAGTCGAAAAGATTTCTCTTAAACAGAATTTTAGTAATTATTAACAACAGATTCATTAACTTAGCTGCTCTAAATAGATAAAGGGTATAGAAAAAATCTACACAAGATGCCCGGCATTTTCTAGTGCCGGGTTTTTTATTTATATCTGAAAGTGGTTACCATCAATGTACCCGGAACAAAAAATGTATTTCCTTTATTGATTTAATTTTACATTTGAATAGGTTTTCTCTATAAGATGACATTCGTTCAACTGGAATATATTGTTGCATTAGATAACTACCGCCAATTTACACTTGCTGCTGAGAGCTGCTTTATCACCCAGCCAACCCTGAGTATGCAGATACAGAAGCTTGAAGAGGAATTAGGTATTATGATCTTTGATCGCACAAAGCAGCCAGTGGCAACAACTGAAATGGGAAAAGAAATTATTAAGCAGGCAAAGGTCATCCTGGCACAAAAACAGGCAATGCACGAGCTTGTGCAGAGTAAAAAGGGAATAGTTGCAGGCGAATTAAAGCTCGGCATTATTCCTACACTGGCACCATACCTTCTGCCGCTTTTTATACAAAATTTTGCGTCAAAGTATAAGCAGGTAAAGCTTATTGTAAGCGAGATGACTACAGATAATATTATCAAATCGCTTACCGAAGGATCTATTGATGCAGGAATACTGGTTACCCCTTTGCAAAAAAGCGGAATAAAGGAATATCCTTTGTTTTATGAGGAACTGGTAGCTTATGTATCTCGGAAGAATGCCTTGTATGAAAAAAATTATGTGCTTGCACAGGATATAGATCCCAACAAATTGTGGTTGCTGGAAGAAGGGCACTGTTTCAGATCGCAGATAGAAAACTTATGCGAGTTAAGGAAAATGAGCACAGCCGGGAGCCATTTTGACTATGAAACAGGAAGTATAGAAACATTAAGAAGGATGGTTGACCTGAACGATGGTATTACCATTTTGCCAGAACTGGCTACACTTGATATGCCTGCGAAACAATTACAGTTGATCAGGCAGTTTAAAAAACCTGTTCCCATGCGGGAGGTAAGTATTGTAGTGCAAAGAGATTTTGTAAAAAAGAGATTAATTGATGCATTGAAAAATGAGATTATTCAATCGATACCTGATAAAATTAAAAAGAATCAATCGGTGAATGTGGTACCCATAAAGTATTAAGGGTTCTTTTCAGATGACGTTCAAATGCATCGCCATTTTGGCCGCATAACACGGATACGGTAGTTTAATCACTCTTACGCGGGGAGAAACCTGACAGGAGTTTTGTACTAATGCTTAACTGCTGCACAACAGATTTACCTTAGATGACAAAAGTTCTTCCCGACGGACTTTTACTGATACTATCACAAGGCCAACACACTATCTAACTTCTCTCTAAATAGTGGAAATTCACTTAAATTATTATGCTCGCCTTTGGGTATAGTTATAAACTCATCTTTAGGATTCAGGAGCGGTTTTAATTTTGCAGCATTGCTGTATGGTATTACATTATCGCCTGTGCCATGAAATATAGTGATGGGTGCATTGATAATATTAATATGGGCATAAGTTGGAAGCTTGTATTTCAATAGCCTGCCTATCGGGTAAACAGGCAGATAATGCGATGCAAGTGAAGTGATGCTGTAATAAGGTGTTTCCAGTATCAGCCGTTTAGCAGACTTTTTTGAAGCCAGCCACGCGGCTATACCTGTGCCGAGCGACTTACCGTATATAATTATATTGTCCGCATTGTATTTTGCTTTTGCCATTACATATAGCTGCTCAGCATAATCATACAATATTTGCTCTGTTAGTTTGCCGGAACTTTTTCCAAAACCCGGATAATCAATCATCCATACTTCATAGCCTTTGCTTGTAAATGCCGGGGCATATTTGGCATACCATTCAATATTTTTCCTGTTGCCATGAAAGTATAATACCACGCCTTTTGCCAAGCTGTCGCCAGTTAAAAACTGAACTACGTCCATAGTATACGCTTCATTTAATACCACATCCGTTTCTTTATATGGAACAGAAAAATTGAATTTCTTTTCTTTTGCAATAATCTCAGGATGAAATAAAAACCTATCCTGGAAAAAATATGCTGCAACCCCAATGAGCAGGTAAATAACAAGCAGGATATTCAGCAGCCTGATCCATTTTCGTTTACGAGACACTGGTAGTTTAACCCTTTCAGTCATATTTTAAAATATCCCTTATAAAATTGTGATACTCGGGGAACGAAGGTAAATTATTATGTCCTCCTCCATTTATTCTTATTAATGTGATTTTATTCGGACTTAATTTTTGCAGGTTTTCGCTATGCCGTATAGGTATCAGCATATCTTTTGTGCCATGCAGAATATAAGTATGGCAGTTTACTTTTCTTATCCACTTATCGGTTCTTAAATGATAGCGCAATACATATTTCACAGGCAGGAGCGGCAGAAAACGTTCCACCACTTTTATAAAACTATAATACGGCGCATCAAGAATGAGATAGCGGGGCCTGTTATCTGAAGCTACTTTTGCCGCGAATCCGCTCCCTATGCTTCTTCCATATACAATGATGTGATGTTCGTTATACTTATTGGCGAGCTGTGTATATATAAACTGCACATCAGCCAGCATCTTTCTTTCACTGCGCTTGCCGGTACTTTTTCCGAAACCACGATAATCAACCAATACTACATCATATTTATAGCGGTAAAAGTCTTTTGCATATTTTCCCCAACCTTTGATGCTTCGTGTATTGCCATGGAAATACAATATCAAACCAAGCGGTTTTTCTACATAAAAATGTAAACCATTAATCCTCACGCCAGGTTCAATATCAAAAAACAACTCTTCAAAAGGAGCATCGTATACAAACTTAAAATCAGCCGGCAGCTTTTCGGGCTTAAAGATGAATTTTTCCTGAACAAAATATATTATGATCAGCAAAAGAATAATGGCTCCGGCTATATACAAAATAGTAGATGACAATGCAATCCGATATTTACACCATGAAAATAATAAAAGACGGAGATAAGATAAAGCCTTATTGAGTGCATTCCAAATCTTCGCGTGTATGGTAATCATGTGCAGATGCCTCGTGCCTCGGCATGACAAACGACAGTGCAGTGTTCGGCGTTAGTGCTGTTGTTGAACATTTGTTCTATTGTTCAACATACATTCTCCTGCTTGTCATGCCGAGGTACGAGGCATCTACTTTAGAAGTGGCGCCTACATGCGACAATTTGGAATGCATCCGTCTTATTTACAAACCGGGAAACTATTTAATCCTTGTAAATACGGTTAAGCTTTAAGTTGGTAAGGGGAGCAACGATCAGCGGAAATTTTTCAACCGTTACATAACTTGCATCCAGCCCAAAGCCTCTTTCTTCCGAAAGGCTGATCTCCTTTATCCAGAAATATCCGCGCATGATCAATGTTTCCCAGAACGGCAATTCATTATCCATGCTCAGGAATTTTTCCATCACGATAAACTGGAAATCACCAATAACATTATTCCGCTGAAGGCTTTCGTAGCGGCTGGTAATATTTACTTCTTTGTTCTTCACCATATCCTCCACCACTTTTCTGAACATAATATTAATGCGTGGCTCAACACGGAAACCCAGCCTGAATTCAACCCTTATTACCTCATTGGGAATAATGGTTTGCACCTCGTACTCACAGGTATATGGGTTATCCAGCGTATCCACATGCACAAACCAATATATATCTGCACGTTTGGGTTTCCTGTTAAGAATAGAATAGATGATCTTATGCTCTATTTCTTTAGGATTATTGGCGCTTGTTAAATAAATAAGATGAGTGGCATATTTCGCCACAGAAGGATCATTGCTCAGTTCCTGCAACATGGGGAGATAATCTTCAAGCTTTACAAACTCAACATAGCGGTTCTTTATTTTTCTGCTCCTGAACCAGATATACATTACCAGGAACATTACACCGCCGATAATTACCGTAATATAACCGCCATGCGTAAATTTTTGCAGTAATGCAATCAGGTAACCGCCTTCAATAGTAATATATCCTACCAAAAACAGCCATATCCACCCGGAAGCCACCCTGTTCTTAACAAGATAGTTGGCAAAGAGAATGGTTGTCATCAGCATGGTTACAATTATTGCCAGTCCATATGCCGCTCCCATGCGGGAGGAGGTTTGAAAATACAGCACTACACCAACACAACCGATAAACAATATCGTGTTTAAAGAAGGAATGAATAACTGCCCTTTTTCTTCAGATGGGTACCTGATCTTCAGCCTTGGCCAAAGATTAAGCCGTATTGCTTCACCAATTAACGTAAACGAACCTGAGATCATGGCCTGGCTTGCGATGATTGCAGCTACTGTAGCTATAATTACTCCCGGTAAAACAAACCAGTCGGGCATAAGGTCAAAAAAAGGATTGATTGAAGCATGCGATCCCGCCGGGACATTGAGGTGATGACTCAGTAAACTGGCGCCTTGTCCAAGATAGTTAAGGAGTAAACATGATTTCACAAAAATCCATGAAACACGTATGTTTTCCCTGCCGCAATGCCCAAGATCACTATATAGGGCTTCCGCCCCGGTAGTACATAAAAATACCGCTCCCAATATCCACAGGGCCTGCGGATTTACACTAAGCAGTTTTATAGCATAATAAGGGTTAAATGCCCGTAAAATAGACAGATCATCAAATAAATGAATAACTCCAAATACGGCTAACATGCTAAACCATATTGTCATTAAAGGACCAAAAAACCTGCCTATAGATGCAGTTCCAAATTGCTGGAGAAAGAAAAAGAAAGAAAGTATACCTATTACAATATAAATGATATATTCATCAAGATTATGAAATGCAGGCAGCCTTTGCAAACCCTCTATTGCGGAGGTAATGGTAATCGGGGGTGTTATCATCCCATCTGCCAGCAGCGCCGCGCCACCTATCATGGCTGGTATAACCAACCATTTTCGCCTTCGCCTTACCAGGGCATACAAAGCAAATATTCCTCCTTCACCTTTGTTATCTGCCTGTAGTACCAGTATTACATATTTGATGGTTGTTTGAAGGGTTATTGTCCAGATTATACAGGAAAGACTTCCTATTATGAGGTCTTCGGTAATAGATCTGTCAGCAATGATTTCGCTGAAAACATAAAGAGGAGAAGTCCCAATATCTCCGTATATTATACCCAGTGCGATAACAAGACCGGCAAGGGTAGCTTTGTTTGTGTGTTTGCCCACGGTGATGCAGGTTAATACTTTCTGTGTCAGAATTCAAAACGCCAAAGGTATAAGGTAAATTACAAATTGGTTAAAATAATGTATAATCCATATACAATACCTAAAAACCATCTAATTTGCAAAGGAAATTAAGTTATCATAAAAATCATATCCAATGAGGCAAATACGTTCTGCCATTTTTATGTTCTTGCTTGTGTTGCCTATAGCCCTTTGTGCCCAGCGGATCCGCTATTCCGAACCCACAAAAGATGATTTTCGCCAGGTAAATTTTGAAGTAATCGGGAAAGTGGGCGGTAACATTGTTATTTACAAGAACTATAAGTCCAAAAACGATCTTTCTATTTTTGACGGGGATATGAAGCTTGCCAATAAAATCAACCTTGAGTTTCTTCCGGATAAGCTTATCAATGTTGATTTTGTTCCTTACAACGACTTTTTTTATATGATCTATCAATATGAAAAAAGAAATATCGTTTACTGCAATGTGGTAAAAATGAATGGAGAAGGTCAAAAATTAGTTGGGCCGGTTGAAATTGATACTACACAGATCGGAGGATCAAGCGATAATAAAATATATTCAACCATCTTCAGTGAGAACAAGCAACGCATTATGGTGTTCAAGATCAACAAGAGAAATGAAAAAAATTATTTTTTCACCACGCTCTTGTATAACGACAAAATGGAGTTTATTAAGAAAAGCCGTTTACCCGTTACAATGAAACAGAGAGATGCTGTATTTAGCGACTTTATTGTAGACAACGATGGTGACTTTATTTTTGCTAAATGCGGCAGAACAGGCAGCAGGGATAATATTTCACATGTTGACCTGGTACAGAAGCCTGCTATGGCAGATAGCTTCAGCGTAAATAATATTCCTCTTACAACCAACTTTCTTGATGAGGTGAAGATTAAAGCAGATAATATTAACCGCAATATCTTGCTAAGCTCCCTTTACTTTAAACAAAAGCGTGGTAACGTAGAAGGCATGTATATAGCGATATGGAATAAAGATGCCAATAAGATAACCGCGGAAAGCTACAATGTTTTCAATGATGATTTAAAAGAAAACGCGAGGTCTGAAAATACTACTGCCAAAACCGCTTTCAACGATTATTTTATCCGCCAGGTGCTACCCAAGAAAGATGGAGGATTTTTAGTGGTGAGCGAATTGTACTTTACTTCCTCACGCGGCAGCAACTGGAACCGTTACGATTACCTGTATAGCCCTTATGGGTTTTCGCCATATTCATCGTATTACAACTCCTACTGGAGCCCATATGGATACGGAAGCCCCTGGAACAGGTGGAATTCCTATGGCAGCAGCACACGTTATTATAGTGAGAATATAGCTGTGTTTTCTTTTGAACCTGATGCAAGCATACAATGGAGCAATGTTTTGCATAAAAGCCAGTTTGACGACAATTCAGACAACAGCCTTTCTTACATGATTTACAATACAGGCGGGGAAATAAATTTTTTATATAACCAGCAGGAGCGCAGGGTAAAATTATTATCAGAACAAAGCGTTAATGGAAATGGAGATGTAAAACGTTCTCCAACTTTAAAAAACCTTGATAAGGATTATGAGTTCCTGCCTAAATATGGCAAACAGGTTGGTGCAAGGCAGGTTGTTATGCCATGTATGTACAGGAACTATATTTGCTTTGCAAAAATTGATTTTTAAATAAATTCCTGTGATCGGATCTTTCAAAACTAACTCACCGCTTAATATTATTTTTTTGCTGATTTATGGCGTTGTATTAAAGTTTTATGCTTTTTTACATCCGCATATTCCTGTTGCGCAGGCAACGGATGGATTTCTCTATCATCGCTTTCTCAACTTTTTGGCCCCGTTTGGTAAAGAAGTGCCTATTATCTATCCTATTATAGTACTGATACTGATTCTGTCGCAGGCAATCAGTTTTACAAACTTCATCAACAATCAAAAGCTGTTGCCCAAAGCAACATATCTGCCGGCAATGGCTTATGTGCTAATCACTTCTTTATTTCCCGAGTGGTGGCAACTTTCATCAGCACTTATCATTAACAGCTTATTGGCCTGGGTATGGGCAATGCTTAGTAATCTCTTCAATAATCCCAGGCCAAAAACACTGGTATTTAATGCAGGACTGGTTATAAGCTTAACATCATTTCTCTATTTCCCTTCTATATGTTTTATACTCCTGGTTTTCTTCGCGCTTATTTCCATGCGTCCTTTTAACCTCAGTGAATGGATCATAGCAATACTGGGCTTATTAACGCCTTATTATTTTTTATTTGCTGTTTTATTTCTCGCAGGCAACTGGAACCCGCTTACCTATTTACCGTCATTATCAGTAAGCATTCCTAAGTTTCAATACGATATGTGGGCCTGGGTTGCTATTGTTTTACTGATCATTCCTTTTTTAATAAGTGGATTTTATATACAGCGCAATATCCTTAAAATGCTTATCCAGGTTAGAAAGAGCTGGAGCCTTATACTGGTATACCTGATTATAGCTTTGCTTATTCCGTTTATCAATTTTGCTTCCTCATTTGAGTACTGGATCTTATGTGCTTTGCCTTTTGCGGCTTTTCATGCATACACCTATTTTTATGCGGAAAAGAAATGGATACTGCTGGTGATACATTGGCTATTTATCATTTTTATTCTCACCCTAAATATCTGGTTGCCTGCCGTGAAAGGATAGCCGGGATAATGCGGCGCTATGGCTTAGCTCCTCATAATTGTCTGTTTCAGCATAAGCCTTTACCTTTGCTTTTCCATAAATACATTATAATTCATTATGAAATTCGGCGTAGTTGTTTTTCCCGGCTCAAACTGTGATGCAGATATGATCAATGCTTTAAGCAAAGACCTTGGTTATGAAGTTATTGAGCTTTGGCATAAGGATAAAGATCTTAGCATGTTCTCTACAGAAGACTGTATTGTGCTGCCCGGCGGATTTTCTTATGGTGATTATTTACGCTGTGGCGCTATAGCAAGGTTCAGCCCGATGATGCAAAGCGTGATTTCTTTTGCAGGAAAAGGTGGAAAAGTACTGGGTGTTTGTAACGGGTTCCAGATTCTTTGCGAAGCCGGCTTATTGCCTGGTGTATTGTTGCGCAATGAGAATATGAAATTTATCTGCAGAAATATATTCTTAAAAGGAAATGATGGTATAGTATCAAAAATTCCTGTTGCACATGGCGAAGGAAGGTTTTATGCGGATAATGCCACATTAGATGAGCTGGAGGATAATGGACAGGTAATTTACCGTTACTGTGATGAAAACGGCAATATTACTCCCGAAGCCAATCCCAATGGCAGCCTTCGCAACATTGCCGGAATATCCAGTGCCGCAGGCAATGTTTTTGGAATGATGCCGCATCCTGAACGCGCCTGCAATGAAAGACTGGGAAATACAGATGGTAAAAAAATATTCCACGATCTGTTTGTTGCCCGGAAAACCGAGCTGGTATAGTTTTTTACAAAAGTTTAAGTATTGCGGGCAATTATTTTGCGTCAATAAAACGTTATTTGTTGAGTATGTAAATTTTTGTGTATGAAACATCTTCTTCTGTTAACAACTTCTTTACTTATTGGCGTATGTGTTTTTGCCCAGTCTGGCTCGGCGCAAAAAGTGAAATGGAATTTCAGCTCAAAAAAGCTGAATGATAAAACATACGAACTAAGGTTATCTGCAATAGTTGATGGCAATTACCATATATATGCACAAAATGTGGGTGTTGAAGGCCCTGTGGCAACAAGTTTTACATTCAATAAAAACCCTTTGGTAATATTAAATGGGAAAGTGAAAGAAGAGGGGAAGATAATTAAGAAGCATGAAGAAGTGTGGGGTGGCAACGTAAATTTTTATGAAAAGAAGGTTGAATTTGTTCAGCTTGTGCAGCTAAAATCAAAAGTTAAAACCAATGTTGGCGGAACGGTGGAGTTTATGGTTTGCGATGATAAACAATGTCTGCCACCATCAGAAGTAAATTTTAAAATAGATATAGGCGGATAATATTTTTATTAGAGGGACACTTAAGGAAATAAGAACGGGGTTGTATTTTAACTATACAACCCCGTTTGATTTAGTAGAGTTCTTACAATGCAATTTGTTTTTCCTGCATCATTTTGCGGAGGTTAATTAAACCATAGCGCATACGGCCTAAGGCAGTATTAATGCTGCAGTCTGTTAATGTAGCAATTTCTTTAAAGCTCAATTCTGCATAATGCCTTAAAATAATAACCTCGCGTTGATCTTCGGGTAATCTGTCAAGCATTTCACGAACACGGTCGTGGCTTTGGCGTTGCATCATACGACGGTCAACACCATCTTCTGAAAAATTGATCACTTCAAAAATGTCACGATCATCACCGGTTTTAATAGTTGGTGTGCGTTTCACTTTACGGAAATGATCTACGCAAAGGTTGTGGGCAATACGCATAGCCCAGGGTAAAAATTTTCCTTCCTCAGTGTACCTGCCACTACGTATAGTGTCAATAACCCTGATAAATACATCCTGGAAAATGTCTTCTGCAAGATATTTATCCTTAACAAGCAGAAAAATGGATGTGTAAATTTTGTCTTTGTGACGAATAATGAGTGCTTCAAGCGCTGAAGCTTCTCCAGACATAAAAAGGTTGATCAATTGCTGATCAGGCAGGTTGGTTAGGGAATTCATAAACTTCTACGGTTTTTAATGGTTGGGATTTTGATACCCCATTATCATATAATAAGAAGTAGAAGTAATACCAAAAGGCGGTAATGATTTTAATTCTAGTTTCTTTCGTATGATATTGGGACAGCTAAAATAGAGCTTTTTTTTAATCAACCAAACTTTTGTTAAATATTTTTCGATTAATTATCGAAAAACTTCGATAACCGGTAAAATATTAAATAAATCCCCTTAAAAACAATAATAGCAAATATCATTATTGTGTAGTACAACATACTTTTTTACCACGCTAAACAATTTAGCATTAATTTTGTTGCCCTCTATGGCAGCAACTTCAACAATGAAAAATTCTCCTGCGCCTGCTACTGATGCTATTTTGATAAAAGGCGCGAGAGTACATAATCTAAAAAATGTTACCGTTAAAATCCCCAGGAATAAACTGGTGGTGGTGACAGGCGTTTCAGGCTCCGGTAAATCATCTTTAACAATTGATACCTTATTTGCGGAGGGTCAACGCAGGTATGCGGAAAGCCTGAGCGCCTATGCGAGACAGTTTCTTAACCGCATGAATAAACCAGATGTTGACTTCATTAAAGGTTTATGCCCTGCGATTGCTATAGAACAAAAGGTTATTACCCGCACACCACGCTCTACCGTAGGCAGTATGACGGAAGTATATGATTACCTCCGTTTATTGTATGCGCGTATCGGCAAAACTATTTCTCCGGTGAGCGGCGAAGAAGTAAAAAAGGATGATGTAAATGATGTAGTAAAGTTTATCTCCGCCCAAAAAACCGGCGATAAAATATTAATACTATCTGATTTTAAACTACGGGGCAAAAGAAATGCCGCTGAAGAATTGAATATTTTGCTTCAAAAAGGATTTTCAAGACTATATATAACAGCGAAAGATAAACCGGGTGAAATACTCAGAATTGAAGACGAGCTTGAACGGAAAGAAGCTGAACTGAAAAAAAGATACAGTGGTAATGCATATATATTAATAGACAGGATTGTTGTAAAAGATTTTGACGAAGACGATCTGCACCGTCTTGCAGATTCGATAGGTACAGCTTTTTTTGAAGGCGAGGGCGAAATGCTTATTGAAATTAACGGATCTGCACAGGTAAGCTTCTCCAACAAATTCGAGAGAGACGGTATAAAGTTCGAAGAACCTGTTCCCAATCTTTTCTCGTTTAATAATCCCTATGGTGCCTGCCCTGTATGTGAGGGTTTCTCACAGGTGTTGGGTATTGACCCGGAACTGGTAATTCCTAATCCGAGATTAAGTGTGTATGACAGCGCTGTTGCCCCCTGGAAAGGTGAGAAATTAAGTAAGTGGAAAGATAATTTTGTAAGAGCAGCAAAGAATTTCGGGTTCCCTGTTCATAAGCCGATAATTGATTTAACCAAAGAACAGTATAATCAGCTTTGGGATGGGAATAAATACGCGGAAGGTATTAATGACTTTTTTAAAGAAGTAGAACAGAATTTATATAAAGTTCAATACAGGGTTTTACTTTCAAGATACAGAGGAAGAACAATGTGCCCGGAATGTAAAGGCTATCGCCTACGCAAAGAAGCGCTGTATGTAAAAGTTGGCGGCAGGCATATTGGTGAATTATGCGAGATACAGGTAAAAGATCTGAAAACCTGGTTTGATGCACTTGATCTGAGCGAATATGACAAGCAGGTTGCCAAACGTGTGCTTATTGAGATAAATCAACGATTGCAGGTGTTGCTGGATGTAGGGCTGGGTTATTTAAGTCTGAACCGGTTGGCCAATAGCTTAAGCGGTGGAGAAAGCCAGCGCATTCAGCTTACACGTAGTTTAGGAAGCAATCTCACCAACTCACTTTATATATTAGATGAACCGTCTATAGGGTTACATTCAAGAGATACGGCGCGGCTGATAAAAGTATTAAAAGAATTAAGAGACCTGAACAATACGGTTGTGGTAGTTGAGCATGATGAAATGATGATGCGGGAATCAGATCATATAATTGATATGGGACCACTGGCAAGTCATTTGGGTGGGGAAGTAATTGCGGAAGGTGATTATGATGAAATTATTGGCAACTGTAAAAGTCTGACGGGTAAATATCTTAAAGGAGAACTGAAAATAGAAGTGCCTGTCAAAACCCGCAAATGGAAACGCTCTGTTACTATTGAAGACGCAAGGCAGAATAACCTTAAAAATATCACAGTTGAATTACCACTTGGCATATTAACGGCTATAACTGGTGTAAGTGGCAGCGGTAAAACAACTTTGATAAAACAGATTGCTTACCCGGCATTAAAAAAAATAAAGGGTGAGTTTGTAGATAAGGTTGGCATACATAAAGCCATCACCGGTGATATTGATTTTATAACACAGATTGAGCTGGTTGATCAAAACCCTATTGGTAAATCATCCCGAAGCAACCCGGTAACATATATAAAAGCCTATGATGAAATAAGAGACTTGTACGCTAAACAACCTTTGAGTAAGATCAATGGCTTTCAGCCAAAGCATTTTTCTTTCAATGTAGAAGGAGGAAGATGTGATGCCTGTAAAGGTGAAGGCGAGCAAATTGTGGAGATGCAGTTTTTGGCAGATGTACATCTGGTATGTGATGTTTGCCACGGCAGGCGTTTTAAAGATGAAGTACTGGAAGTAACTTACAGAGAGAAAAACATTTTTGATGTATTGGAAATGAGTGTTGATGAAGCGCTCAGCTTCTTTAAAGATGAAAAAGATATTTTCACCAAATTAAAACCGCTGGCAGATGTTGGCCTGGGTTATGTAAAGCTTGGGCAATCAAGCGACACATTATCGGGTGGCGAAGCGCAGCGCGTAAAACTTGCTTCTTTTCTTGGCAAAGGCAAAGCGCAGGCCCGCCCGGACGATGCGGTCGGACGGGGGCATATACTTTTTATTTTTGATGAGCCTACAACGGGTTTGCATTTTCATGATATTAATAAACTGCTTACTTCATTCAATGCCTTAATTGACCAGGGGCATTCTATCTGGGTAATTGAACACAATACAGATGTAATTAAAAGCGCGGACTGGGTAATTGATCTTGGCCCCGAAGCCGGCGATCAGGGCGGCAATCTTGTTTTTGCAGGAGTACCGGAAGAGTTGAAGAAGGTGAAGGAAAGTTATACGGGAAGGTTTTTGTAGGGTTGGCAGGGTTTGGTTTCCAACCTTTGGAAGGTTGGAAACCCGTTTTATCCATTACCAAATTTTATCCCGGCATAAATATCCGCTAACGCAATATTTTCATTCTGCGCATTATATTCCTCCGGTTCCCGGTGACTTGATTCATTCAGGCGGAATATTTCAATATGTACACTTTCAGAATCCACCGGTATATATTCTTTCAGCGTGGAGTATATCGCGTATTGCGATATGAGATATTATCCTTGACAGAATTTAAAATAAACACTAATATTGCATATCGCAATATGCGATATTTACATGAAACAACGGATAATGCAATTAAAACCGCAGGATATTGTGCTGTTACTAAAGATCATCAGCATTAATGATACAAGCTGGAATCAGAAACCTGTGGCCCGTTCCCTGGGCATGAGCCAGTCAGAAGTGAGCGATTCCGTGGCTCGTTCCAGGTATGCCGGGTTAATGGATATCACAGGCAAAATAGTTATGAAAAGCGCATTGCTTGAATTATTATCTCATGGTGTACCTTATGTATTTCCGCAAAAGCCCGGAGCTGTAGTACGGGGTCTTCCCACGGCGCATTCTGCATCGCCGCTTAAAGAACAAATACAAAGCACAGAAATATATGTGTGGCCCTATGCCCAGGGTAATGTGCGGGGGCATAGCATACTACCCCTGTATCCTTCGGTGCCCAAAGCTGTATTGAACGATCCTGTGTTATACGAACTGCTCGTACTCACCGATGCCTTGCGGGTAGGCAGGGCGAGAGAAAAAGAACTGGCATTGACGATACTAAAAAAACAATTCAACATTGGAGAATAGAAGTATCAATATTGCCATAATAGCAGAAGTAGCGGCTGCCTTGCAACATTTAAACCGGCAGGTGGTATTTGTGGGTGGCGCTGTTATCAGCCTCTATGCCAACGACCCGGCTCCTGATGAAGTACGCCCCACAGAAGATGTGGATATTGCATTGCATATTGCGGCACTTAACGACTGGCAGCAAACCATTGAAGAATTACTGGTGTTGGGGTTTTATCCCGACCCGGAAAGGCATACCATCAACAGCTACAAATACAAAAACATACCTGTAGATATTATGAGCGCAACAGCAGGACCTTGGGGGCCAACGAACCGTTGGTATAAACCGGGGTTTGAAAACCTGTGGACGGCAAATGCTGAAGAACAAACAGTGTATATACTTTCAGCACCCTGCTTCCTCGCCACTAAATTTGAGGCGTATCGCAACAGGGGAAAAGATTACAGGACCAGTCATGATATGGAAGACATTATTTATGTGCTGGATAACAGAACTACCATTGTGGAAGAAACTGCACAGGCTGATCCATCCGTCAGAAATTTTTTGATACAACAATTAGATAGTTTGATAACAGCAGGTATACTTGAGGAAGTATTGATGGCACATATCAATCCATTAATGCTGAAAGAAAGAATTCCCCTTGTAAAGCAAAAAATTAAACAGATACTGAACCTGTGATAATAGTTAATAGTTCTATCAGGGTTCAGAACCTTTGAAAGGTTCGTAGCCCTACTTACCTACCTCCCAATTGTACCCCGGCATAAATATCCGCTAAAACAATATTTTCATTAATCGTTTTGATATAAAGCATTTCCTCAACGGTATCGTATTCTTCCAGTTCCCAGTGATTTGATTCATTCAGCCGGAATATTTCAATATGTACGCTTTCAGAATCCACCAGTATATATTCTTTTAGCGTGGGTATATCGCGGTACAGCTTAAACTTTTCGCCGCGGTCGTAGTTTTTGGTGGATGGGGAAAGTATTTCAACAATTACTGCCGGGTTTAAAATATTCCAGTCGTCATCGTTAAGGGTTTCAGGTTCTCCGCAAATAATGGAAATATCGGGGTAGGTGAACAAAGTATTAGCTTCAATATGTAAGCGCATATCACTACCGAATAGCTGGTATTCTTTCCCTTTCAGTTTAATTCCTATTTCGCCAAACAGATTCCGGAAAATGATATTATGCGGAACTTTGCGTCCTGGCATTTCAAATATCTCGCCCTTATAATATTCATGCTTTTCAGTAGCAGCTTCTTCCATTGCCAGGTATTCCTCAATGGTAAACTTTTGTTTGCCGTAGGCAACGGCAGGTTCCCGTACTTCCATTTATTAAAAATACAATTACTTACAAAGTTGCAGGATTCAGGATTCCAAATGTTTAAGAAATTTAGTTATATTCGATATGCTTTAATCCTTTTCTTCAGATCAACCTGTTAAATTAATTTTTCAACGCTTTTTTGATCAAGGCATGATCTGCTTTGCAGGCAAATTGTGTTTGATCTTATATACTGTATAAACAACAAAACGCTTAAAAAATGAAAATCCCAATCCTGCCTGCAGCCGTTGTGCTGACAACTTTGTTTACTACAGCACAGGCACAAGAGGTGTTAGTAAAAGACAAAGGTGTTGCCCTTTCATACAAAAGTGAATATACAAAGTCCATTACCTGCGGCACTAAAAAGTTTGCACAGTATAAGATAACCGCTTACCTGGAAAACAATAGCGGGCATACTATTAATATCGGGTATAGCGATGTATCACACAACGGGTACAGGAACAAAACTGATGTGTCGCCCTGCGAACACCCCAGGCAAACACGATACTTATTTGATATAAAAAATAGCTGGGGCAACGCTTCCTCCGAAAGTGGCGTGTATTATGTACTGGTTCCGGAAGGAGACGAGCTGCCGCAACCCTCATGGAACCTCGGAAAGTTTGAATTTATAGATTGATAAAACCAACCTTCACAAACACTTAAACTAACTACCACAACTATGCGAAAATCTACATTCCTCCGGTATATGGTATTTGCCGCTGCTATGGTAGCAGCCAGCGGGTATACTCCTGCAAACTATACCACGCAAGACTGCGGCTTTGTATATTTTGTAGCCTGGAAGGGATGTCCCAAGTGGCCATCTTCCCAATATTCAGGCGATGCAAGATTTTTTATTTCCAATGTATTTTCAGAATGCGAGCTCGTTAAATCTGCTTATGGTGGTTATTACCTTAGTTCGGAACAAAAGAAAAAAATAAAAACCTCTTTGCTGGAGCACAACAAGCTTGAGGAGGATACATACCTTCTCATGCTCTCTCCTGTAGTAAGCGGTTCTGGTGCAGCGGAACGTACAGGGAGCGACAGCTTTGTATCGAAAGAGGATGCAATAAAAGAACGCAATAAGCTTATCAACTATATAAAAAACTCCCCTGATGTAGGCGGGGTACTGGCTCCGGCAATTAACGCATACACCATAAATACTACAGATATTGAAAACCTATACTATTAGTTTTTGACGGTGAAACCATTTGTAAAAATATCCGAAACTATAATTATATAACCGATGAGCATAAAATCCCTAATATTTATATTAACCATCGGTGTGATCCCAAATAAAACAATGGCACAGCAAAATGGATGCTCACTGAACATCAATTTTAATCAACTACAAACCTCCTTCAATCTTTCTCCAACAACCAGAAACGCCGAATTAGATCAAATGATCAATCTCGATATGTTTGCCCTTTACGATCTGTTTGGGGTAAAAGCAAATGTTTTTATGTTTCAGGATAATGGGGGTCCGGATGCAAGAGCACTTCCTATTATTTCAGACACAAGACTACCCGATGGAACAATCCTTCTCGGCGCTAATTTATTAATAGATGAATTCAGAAATTCAGCTACAGGCCTCGGTTTTGCCATCTCCGGGGTTATAGCGCATGAAATGGCCCATATACTGCAATTCAGTAAAAATTGCAGGTTACCTGTTATGCAAATGGAGTTGCAGGCAGATTTCTTAGCCGGGTATTATTTAAGTGTCAGGTCTGATATAATGAGAGGCAAAGGACTTCCTGTATTTACATTTGCTCCCGAAGCTTTCAGGACTTTTTTTTCAAAAGGAGATTATAATTTTAACAGCCCTCAGCACCATGGGACACGAGAACAAAGACTTGCGGCTATAGTGGCAGGTTATAACTGTGATTTAACAGATATTGACGAAGTATACGAAGCGGCCAAGGAATTCGTCACACAGCCCGGAGTAGGTTACATAAACAATAAGAATGACACAAATAGGTTAAATAATAGCGACGCAAAAACAAGCAATATTAGTATACTTAAGAAAATCATTACTTTATTCCAGGAAGGAAAATTTAATAGTATCATTGGTAGCCAGATTAAAGATGAAGAGCCTTTCACAGAAAGGGAAGGGAGTATAGTTGGCGATTGTAAAAGCTATTATTCTAAGTTGGTTTTTTCAGAAGTTGCGCAAACTAAAATTTCTATTTGTATTGGTGGTACAATAAGCGAAAACAGCAATCCAAGAATTTCTTACGACTGCGATGTAGTAGGTATTTTCAATGATGATGAAAAGCTTTCATATAGAAAATTCCAGGAGTGGACGGAAATCATCAATGCTGCAACCAATTTGGAACATACTGAACGAACGAGTGAATATAAACGCAGTACAACAATCACAAGGTCATGGAGAGCTATTGGCTCAGGTAAGCCAATAATCATAAGGCTAAGCTTGAGAAAATCGAAAACAATGCAGGAGTCAACCGTAAGTATTTCTGTATATGAGCGTTCGTAAATATTGTTATGTTTCTTAACTTTTTATTAGAAGAATCAATTTTTATGTTTTATGAAAATTCTACAGAAATCGAATCCAATAAACAAATACTGAAAATATGAGCAAACAAATACTATTGGGATTAACCTTTTTCTTCTATTTCTTTTCCGGATATTCTCAGAATTTTAGTACTGGTTGCCTTTTTAGCAAAGAAAAATATGAAAATGTATTAGCTGCACCCATGCTTACGTCAAGGTCTTATGAAGACCTTCCGGTTAGTTATACGCTTCGCCAATTTGCACCAATACCAGATGATCAGGGCAAGCAATCAAGTTGTGTTGGATGGGCTAGTGCATATGGTGCAAGAACTATACTTGAATCAGTAGCTATCGGTAGAACAAATGCAAATTCCTCAAAAGATTCTGCTTTTTCTCCTTCGTTTGTTTATAACCAGATAAAGCTAAGTCGGTATGACTGTGATAATGGGTCATATATTTCCGATGCCGTTGAATTACTAAAAGTTAAAGGAGCCTTGAGGTTAGCTGAGTTTCCCTATAATTGTGGACAGCCTACTTCTTTGATCCATTTTCAGAAAGCCAAAAATCACATCATAAGTGATTATGTTCGCTTAACTAATAGTGTTTACGATGATAAGCAAACTGTGTTAAAAACTATTAAAAAAGGACTTGTGGATAATTCTCCTATTGTCATTGGGATAATGACCTATCAGTCTTTCTTTACGACAAAGAATGTTTGGAGTGGGGTTAAAGATTCTCCTGTAGGAGGGCACGCGATGTGTTTAATTGGATACGATGACAGCAAATATGGAGGAGCTTTCGAAATTTTAAATAGTTGGGGCAGCCAATGGGGTGAAAACGGATATTGCTGGATAAGGTATGATGATTTCTTAGATATTGCTGGAGAAGTTTATCAGGTGATTGGCATGCAAAAACCTTTGCCTGTTGACCCCGAGCCCATCGATCCCAAACCCATAGAGCCATTACCTGTAGTAGAGGATAAAAGTGACCTTCAGGGGAGCATTAGACTGGTAAAGGATAACAAAGCTGACATACAGGTAACACTAACGAAGGGTGCAGAGAGGGACTTTGAAATTGTAGAAATTGAGAAGCCGGTTTATAAGGCACAAAATGCTATTTATTCCGGTGATAAATTCAGGATATATTTTGCAAGCAATAAATCTGCCTATGTCTATATCATTTCATATGGCACGAAAACTAAAAAAGCAAAACCGGTTTATCCTTTCAAGAACATTTCCGCATATATACCGTCAGGCAATAGTGAAGTTGCCATCCCCAATGAAAACTACTATATCCAGGTAGACAATAACACAGGCACGGATTACCTTACTTTTCTTTATTGTAAATACCCGATAGATATACAGAGCATTTGCAACAAAATAAATGCTTCTGACGGCAGCTTTATCTCAAGGATGAAAAAGTCTCTGAGTGGAAAAATATTGTTTAGTAAAGATGTTGAGTTTACAGAAGGCAATGCCGGATTTAAAGCAAATGTTACATCCAGATATGTTTTGCCAATAAGTATTGAGTTTGAACATAAATAATATGATATGGGTATCAAAATTATTTTTGCGATTATTTTAATAGCGTTTGCAATGGCACAAAGCTTTTCTCAAAACAAAGCAGTTTCATTTGCAGACAAAAAAGAATTCGGAGAAGCTAAAATTTTAAAACGCTTTTACTTTAGTCCTGATGGAAAAATTATTGCTGGCTTTGGTGAACATCCACACTTGTTAAATATTAATAGCGGGACACTTACTTATTTGCCAAGTTCAAAAAAGAAGCATCTTACTATCTCCACAATGAGATTTAACCCTGCCGGCACACTGTTGGCTACAGGAGGCCGTCTTTTTGAAAAGTTTGTAGAGAAAGGAGAAGTATGGATATATGACTTAACTACAAAAAATATATCTAAAATATTTCAAACCAATTCAAAAGTAATATCCTTAAGTTTTAGTCCTGATGGACAATATATTGCTATTGCAGAGGATGCAGGGAAAATTAGTATTTGGGATTTACAAAAGGAAAAATTAAAAAAGACGCTCATTGTTCATAGCGATACTCTATTTTATTTATGGAGGATGAAAAACATATGCTACAGTCCTGATGGAAGATATATCATATCGGGAAATGGCGATGGAATTATCAAAGTATGGGACTGCACCAACTACAATCTTTACAAACAGTTAAATGAGCCTTATTCAGAGGTCGCAGTTAGAGCAATCTCTTTTAGTAGAAATGAAAATATATTTGTCACGCTACATGAAGATGCTACTAGATATTATATAAAAGGATGGGATTATAATAATTTTTCTCAGATCTTTGAACGGAATATTGATAAGAATAAAATTTATTACGGATTCAACCTTTGGGATTTAAACAGTGCATTAGAATTTAATATTTATAATAATTTTTTGTTGTTACAATCTGCGCCCTATGCTAAAGTATTAGATCAAAAGGAAAGAGTTGAAGTTGGGAGCATACGATATAGTTCTGATTCTCTTTATTTTTCTAGTTTCAGTCCTGATGGAAATTCTATAGGATTACTTGGTTCTAGAGGATTGGAGCTATATAAAATCAATGAGATTTCTAAAAAAACTGCTGATCAAAAAAACTTACCCCTAATCTCATGGATACAACCGGTTAAAGAAAGCCTGAAAGTATCTTCTCCCAAAATTAAGCTTGAGGCCAATTTTGAAAGCCTAAGCCCTATAACTAAAACCGAATTGTTTGTAAATAATGTTCTTTACAGTACAAGAGATTTTGAAATAGTGGATAATAATGAAAAGATTTTTACGCAAAAGTTTAGTGCGGAAGTCCCATTGGCCAAGAATGAATCAAAAACAACAAATATTACTATTAAAGTAACGAATAAAGATGGCACTACATCTTCTTCCAGAATTATACATTTAACTGAAGATGTTGTTGTAGCCCCCCCTAAACCGGAGCCAACACCTGCTCCCACCGTAATTAAAGAAAAACGATTAGCCCTTGTTGTAGGTAATAGTAACTACAAGAATGGCGGCAATCTTAAAAATCCTCAAAACGATGCTGATAGCATGGCAAATGTACTCAAGCAGCTAGACTTTGAGGTAATAAAGGCAAAAGATCAAACACAGGAGCAATTAGATAAACTGGTAAGAGAGTTTACAGCTAAACTAAAAAATTATGATGTGGGGCTGTTTTTTTATGCAGGCCACGGAATTGAGCTAAATGGCACAAATTATATTATTCCTGTTGACGCGGGAAAGTTAGATAAATCTGATGTGGAGTTTAAATGTATAAATACAAGTTGGCTGCAGGGGCGGATGGCGGAAGCCGGATCATATAATAAAACAAATATTGTTATATTAGATGCTTGCCGTAATAATCCGTTCAGAAGCTGGAGAGCCTACGATGAAGAGGTTTGGGCTCCTCCAGCAAGAGTTCCTTCCGGGCTTATTGTTGCTTATGCTGCCTCACAAGGGGAAAGGGCAAATGATCAACCAACAGAATCAAACGGACTTTACACATCTATATTACTTAAGCATTTAAGAACAAAAGGGCTTGAAATAAAAGACCTTTTCATGCGTGTGCGTGTAGAGTTGTCTCAGAAAGGCGTACAAATATCAAACGAAAATGTAACCTTATTTCAAAACTTTTACTTTGTTAAATGACATCAGGTATATGTATTTATTTTTAAGCTTGTTTCTGAATTTGATGTAGAGAAGTGTAGAGATCGCTCATAAAGATTGTTATTGGTAAACAGAGTTTCGAACCTTTGAAAGACAGAAACCCCGCTGTTTGAAGCGTCCCTGATTGCCGTCAGGCAGGCTCGCTTCACACGGAATAATCTAGCCTCCGGCTACATAACTAATCGTCATAGGCGATAATATAGTCATGCGAAGCGTGGACGCTTCGCATAGCAAAAGGTCTGGCCCCTTTTCCTGCTGTTAAAAATTCTTTTACCTTCGCAGCCAAATGACAGAAAAGATTCTCATCCTGGATTTCGGCTCCCAGTATACCCAGCTTATAGCCCGTGCCGTTCGCGAAGCAAATGTGTATTGCGAAATAACGCCCTTCAACAAACCTATACAGTATTCTCCTGAATTAAAGGGTGTTATATTATCCGGCTCTCCTTTTTCGGTAAATGATGCTAATGCGCCAATTGTTGATGTTGAAGCCATTAGTAAACAATTACCGGTTTTGGGGGTTTGTTATGGCGCACAGCTCACCGCAAAAACCTTTGGCGGCAAAGTGGAGCGTTCTGAAAAAAGGGAATATGGCAGAGCACAGCTAAAAATTAAACAGCAGGATGTATTATGGGATAATGTAAAACCCGAATCGCAGGTTTGGATGAGCCACGGCGATTCCATATTACAAACACCTGCTGATTTTGAAATACTCGGCGTTACAGAATCCATCCCCGTAGCGGCATTTAAGAAAAACGGAACTGAAGCTAATGTTATTTATGGATTACAGTTTCATCCTGAAGTATATCACTCCGAATATGGCAAAAAGATAATCAACAATTTCCTGGTCAAGGTTTGCGGTTGCACCCAGGATTGGACACCGGCGCATTTCATCAGCGACACAGTTGCCCAACTCAAAAGGCAAATCGGAGACAGGAAAGTAATTATGGCATTAAGTGGTGGTGTTGATTCAACCGTGGCTGCTACACTTATACATAAAGCGATCGACGATCGCTTATTCGGAATTTTTGTTGATAATGGGGTATTGCGTAAAGATGAATTTGGACAGGTGCTTGAAACCTATAACCAGATCGGCTTAAATGTGAAAGGAATTGATGCAAGAGAACATTTCTATACCAAACTTGCCGGCAAAACCAATCCTGAAGAAAAACGAAAGATCATTGGTAAAACATTCATTGATGTATTTGATGAAGAATCTCACAAAATAGAAGGAATTGGGTTGTTAGGTCAGGGCACTATATATCCTGATGTAATTGAAAGTGTTTCTGTTCACGGACCTTCTGTTACGATAAAATCTCACCATAATGTGGGTGGACTGCCCGATACCATGAAGCTGGAACTGGTAGAGCCGCTTCGTTATCTTTTTAAAGATGAAGTAAGAAGAGTGGGTGCTGAGTTAGGGATACCGCATGCCATGCTTTCCCGTCATCCTTTTCCCGGGCCGGGTTTGGCCATTCGTATATTGGGTGAAATAACCGAAGAAAAAGTTAAATTACTGCAGGAAGCAGACGCGGTTTATATCAACGGGCTCAAATCATTTGGGCTGTATGATAAAGTATGGCAGGCAGGTGCTATCTTACTTCCTGTTAAAAGTGTGGGTGTTATGGGTGATGAGCGCACATACGAGTTTACTGTAGCGCTTCGCGCAGTAACATCAGTAGATGGTATGACGGCCGACTGGGCTCATTTGCCTTATGAATTCCTGGCACATATTTCTAATGAAATTATCAATAATGTAAGAGGCATAAACCGCGTGGTGTACGATATCAGCAGTAAACCTCCTGCAACTATAGAGTGGGAGTAACCCGTCTTATTGATTAAAGTTCAAGGCATGAATAAATCCGGCATTTTTATCATTGGCTTACTGTTATTATTTTGCAAAAATACTATTGCGCAGGTGCCGTCTTCAAACCATCCGCGTATAGCTTTTTTTGTTCCGCTATATCTTGATTCGGCCTTTGATGCATCAGGCAAATACAAATGGGGCAAAACAATGCCGCGCTATATTAATGCAGGACTCGAATTTTACAACGGCGCAAATATTGCGCTTGATTCTCTCAATAATGAAGGCGTGCAACTGAATGTGCAGGTATATGATGCAAAAAACGCTAAACAATCTATATACCATATTGCCGACAGCGGCGCACTGGATAGTACAGATGCTATTATAGGAGCGGTAAGCGGCAAAGAGTATCTTGACCTGGCAACCATTGCCAAAGAAAAAAAGATCCCTTTCATTTCCGCTACCTATCCCAATGATGGCGGCATATCAGAAAATCCTTACGTTATAATTGTAAATTCAAAACTCAATACACACCTCCAGGTTTTATACAATTATATGCTGCGCAATTTCGGAACACATAAGCTGGTAATGTTCCGCCGGCAGAATGGCGCAGACGACAGGGTTACCGAAGTTTTTAAATCGCTTAATACATCCGCCGCAGGCGAAGTACTCAACATAAAAACAGTTGTATTAAATAATGTTTTTTCTGCTGAGGACATAGCTTCCTCTTTAGATGGGGATAGAGAAAATATCATTATCTGTGGCAGCCTTGATGATAATTTTGCAAGGAATATTATTTCAAACGCAGCCTCGCTTATCACTAAATATAAAATCACTTTAGTAGGTATGCCTACATGGGAAGACTATACAGATCTTACCCGACCCGAATTAAGAGAGCTATCCATCATATACTCTTCCTCATTTTTTAACCCCGGGCAGGAAAATAACTGGGTTAAAGATTTCACACAACAATATGGCAGGAACGCATATGTTACGCCAACCGAAACAGCTTTCCGGGGATTTGAAATAACCTATCTTTTCGCTCATCTCTTACAAGATGGAAAAAGCAATCTAACCAGCCATCTTAATGATACTACGCACACCATTCTTACCAACTTTGATTTTAAGCCTGTATATAAAAGCAAAAGCTCAAAAATTCCTGATTACTATGAGAACAAAAGAGTTTTTATTGTAAAACAATGGAATGATGAACTGACCAGGCTCAATTGATTGCCCGCCCCATTTTCTGACTTTTTAATTTTTAAGTATGATGCGTAAGAGTATTCTTTACATTGTTTTATGCTGTCTTTCTGTTTCCACAATTTTTGCTCAGTCAAAACCCGGCTGGGTAAACGTGTTTAAAAGTATTAATGAAGAAGTAGATAAAAATTCTTGGGCTTATGCCAATTTAAAAGATGCCACTGAAAAAATCGGGCACAGGCTTACCGGTTCGGAAAATGGAGCAAAGGCTGAGCAGTACGCTTATGATTTGTTGAAATCGTATCATTTTGAGGTAAAATTTCAGCCTTTTGAAGCAGAGAGCTGGAGCAGGGGGGAGCTTACCGTAAAGATCAATGATAGTGCTTATAAAGCTGTTTCTTTGGCACATTCACCCGTTAAAGCAGCAATAACTGCAGCCCTGATAGACTGCGGCAATGGACTTGAAGAAGATTATATAAAAGCTGCAGACAAAATAAAAGGTAAAATTGTTTTAATACCTATTGGTTTGTTACCGGGCTCTGCGCAGGGATTGCGTAACCTGCACCGCTCAGAAAAAACAGCGCTGGCTACCAAATACGGAGCGGCAGGCGTAATATTTTTTAATGCAGCGCCGGGAGGGATACTGCTCACCGGTACAGCATCTGTTACAGGTAAGCTTATAACTATACCAGCGGTTTGTATCAGCAATGAAGATGGAATGCAGTTAAAAGAGCAACTCAATCAAAGCCCTGCATCAGCATATATAAAAATGAGCAATTTCTCCGGCAAGGTAAAAGCGCGTAATGTAGTTGCCACGCTTAAAGGAAAGAAACTGCCCAATGAAAAAATTGTTATCGGCGGGCATCTCGATAGCTGGGACCTGGCTACCGGCGCCATTGACAATGGTATTGGCTCATTTGCCATACTGGATATTGCCCGCACTTTTACGGCTTTAAAACTGCAGCCCGAACGCACCATTGAGTTTGTAATGTTTATGGGCGAAGAAGAAGGATTGCTTGGCTCAAAAGCTTATATAGAACAGGCATCAAAAGACGGTTCATATAAAAATATCCGCTATATGCTTAATCTTGATATGTCGAATGATCCCAAAGGTTATCATGCAACATCTGAAGATGATAAAGCATTATTTCAATCCATAGGGCAGATAGCACAAAGCATAGATACTTCATTCAAAAATACTTTTTCATCAGGTATGGGATTGCACAGCGATCATCAGCCTTTTATGCTTCGCGGCATACCAACCGGTGGCGTTAACGGGCATTTAAGCAGGGAAGTGCTGAATTGTTATCATGCGGATTGCGATGCATTTGACCTGGTGAATGAAAGCGAGCTGAAAAATACGGTTCGTTTTAGCGCAATGCTTTTATACGGACTGGCAGATGCTGCTCAAATAAAGGCAAAACACATCCCCGATAATATGCTTAAACAAAAACTTATAGATAGTAATTTAAAAGAGCCATTGCAGATTGCCGGCGAATGGCGCTGGGGAATGTAGTACAAGTATATTATTGAATAAGGCGGGTGGTCTAAGTTTAAGACCACCCGCTTTTATATTTACTGTAAGCTTTGGCGTCAGCGGTTATTTGGCAAACGGCAAAAAGCAGAGGGCATTCTTTTCGTCTTCTATCTCCTCCCCTTAGCCTTCCACGCTTATACAACGAGTTAATGAGCAGCAGGTTCCGAACCCGGTTTGCCAACACCTGCTACCACCAACCTTTAACCTTCTGCTTTATGCCTTCCATGCTTATGCAAACTCATACTTATACAACGAGTCAATAGGAGTTCCTGCTTTAATTTCAAGAATAGGATTTATTAATCCGTCTTTAAGATCATATACCCATGCATGAATATCCGGCCCTTTTCTTTCTTTCCACGCATTTTGAATAGTAGATGTTTTGCAGATCTTTTCTGCCTGCTCAATTACATTTAATTCAACCAGCCTGTTTGACCTGGCATTCATATCCTCAATCGCATCCAGTTCTTCACGGTTATTCCTGTATACATCTTTAATAACACGCAACCACATATTCAGTACCTGGTTAAAGTCTTCATTACCCATAGCGGCTTTTACGCCGCCACAACCATAGTGCCCACAAATAATTACGTGTTTTACTTCCAAATATTTTACAGCATACTCCAGCACACTAAGCAGGTTTACGTCTGTATGCACAACCATATTGGCAATATTTCTGTGCACAAAAATTTCACCAGGTTCAGTGCCCGTAATTTCATTGGCAGGCACACGGCTATCACTACAGCCAATCCATAAAAACTCAGGTTTTTGTACTTCGGCAAGTTTTTTAAAATAACGTGGATTAACTGATAATTTGTTCGAAGCCCATTCCTTATTTGCTTCTAATAATTGTTCGTATGATTTCATAAATATTTCTATTAAAAATGAATTGAATTGTTATTAATTATTATGTTCCCAGGCTAACCTTTACGGCTCAACAAAGCAACCTGCATAAATTCGCCCGTCTGTTATTCTAACCTCTGTACATACAACATTGGTTGTACGCGAAATCAGAATGAAACCAAAGGCGGATGCCCGGAAAAAATTTGTTTGAATGGCTGTACAGAAGAGGAGAAATTATTACGTAATGAAAAGAAGAATAATTCCTTTTACAATACTTCACAACTTTTTTTATTGAGTGATAAAAGATATACCTCTTCGTAAAAAGTATTGAAAATCCTAAACAGCCTTATAGTAAAAGTTTAAGCTTCTGGAGGAGGAGAGAGTAATTCCCCGTAATACGCCACATATATTAAACCGCCTGTATTACTTTCGTGAATAAGTGCAGTTTCGTTTATAACAGGCATTTGAAAATGTTCATGTAAATATTCAGAAAAGGTATTGGCACTATTGCCGCTTTTTTCTTCATTTAAACCGGAAAAAGGATTGTTATCTTCCTCCAGCGATTGAGAAACATCCGTTGAACTCAATTCAATACTGGCTATTTGTAACTGCTTTTTAGCATTAATGATAAAGGGAGTACTTACGGTAAGCCATAACAGTATCGCCATTAAAAAGATACTTAATAAAAGTTGCGATTTACTATATATGGACTTTTTACAATTCATCACTGGCAACAAATATACAAATTAGACTTGCTTATCGGCAATATTTGTATCAATGTTAACGATTTAGTCATAGCTGTTCGTATATTTATTAACAGTAAATTGTATAATAGCAAATAATATCATAATAACTGCAACCGGATGAAAAACCATCTTTTTCATGTAGGTTTGCGCAAAATTTTCAGGTGAAATTCAGATCGGTAATACTTTTAACATTAGCAATTCTGGTGCTTGACCAGGGATTAAAGATTTGGATTAAAACAAATTTTTATCTCGGGGAAGAAAAAAATATTATTGGCTCATGGTTTCGTTTACACTTTATTGAAAATGAAGGAATGGCTTATGGCTGGAAACTTGGCGGCGATTGGGGCAAAATCATTCTTACACTTTTCAGGCTGCTTGCAGTAATTTTTGGAACATTTTACCTGAAACATATTATTCGCGAAAAGCAGCATAAAGGATTTATTATTTGTGCAACCCTTATTTACGCCGGAGCAATCGGCAACCTGATTGATAGTATGTTCTACGGGTTGATCTTTGAAAACAGCGGCGATATGTATAATCCTTATATATCAGCTATTTTCCCAAAAGAAGGTTATGCCGGGTTTTTACATGGTCGTGTAGTAGATATGTTATATTTCCCCATCATCAGGGATGCAAAATTTCCAAATTGGTTCCCGGTTTGGGGAGGAGAAGATTTTGAATTTTTCAGACCGGTATTTAATATAGCAGATGCTGCAATATCTTTAGGTGTAATAACCATCCTGTTGTTTCAAAAAAAATTTTTCGACAGGCACAAAAAGGAAAACAACCCTACTATTGAAACCAATAGTACTGTTAATGATGAAGTCCAGGTTTTGTAAAACCCTGCATCATCCTTCCCATAATTCATACAACAATTGCTAACAGCATTTGATTATTGTTGAATATCTTGCGGTCTAAAGCTGTTTAACCGATCATGTTTTCCAGGATAATGTATATATGCTCATTTGCTGTTGCCGTCCTTTTATCATCCTGCAGCAATCCAAAGAATACCTTTACAATACATCTTACTGTTGAAAACAGCCCCGGGCCACAGGCAGTGTCGCTGATAGGCAAAGATTATGGACAATCTCCGTTATTACTCGATACGGCTACTATTACTGCCGGCAATAATACCTGTACGCTCAAAACAGTTACATCAATGCCTGGTATATACAGCATAACTTTTGAAAAAGATGGCAGGTATATCTTATTGAGCAATGATGAACCGGTTATTAATCTCTCTGTAGACTGGAATAAGTTTTCAGATTATAGCGTCTCCTCACCTGCTTCCACATCATTAAAAAGCCTGTTGATTACTTTTAATGGATTTCTGCATGACATTGATGTGATAAGAAAAGATACCACTCAGAATCACTCTGACAGTATACGTATAGAAAGGAAGGCCCAAATAGAAAAGAGAACAAATGACGCTAAACAATACCTCTCCCAATTTACAGACACTACAAAAAATCCTGCTGTAGCAATATATGCGCTGGGTATTCTGCAACAACAGCAGAATGACTCTGCAATAATGAAACCATTGATAGAACGCCTGGTTACACGTTTTCCTGCCGACGAAACCGTAACAAGCCTGAATAAAGATTATGGTGCCTGGTTAAAAAAACAACATATCGTTGCTACCGGAAATGCCGCGCCATTATTCAGCCTGCCTGATACATCAGGGCATGTAATTCCGCTGGAGTCATTAAAAGGGAAATATGTGCTTGTAGATTTTTGGGCGAGTTGGTGTGCACCATGCAGGAAAGAAAACCCGAATATTGTTAAGGCGTTTAATGATTTTAAAGAAAAAAACTTTACTGTATTTGGCGTTTCGTTAGACAAAGACAAACAGGCATGGATAGACGCTATTCATAAAGACGGACTGGTATGGCAACAGGTAAGTGATTTGAAAGAATGGGAGAGTGTAGTTGTTGCGCTGTATAACATTGAAGGGATACCTTATAATGTATTGCTAGATCCGGAAGGTAAAATTGTTGCCATGAACCTTCGCGGTGAAGCATTACATAAAAAACTTTCGGAAATTTTAACCCCGGCTACCGTACGCTGATTTATTTCAAAGCTTTTACAGTATAACCCCGGGTGCGCAGGAGGTTGATCACTCCTTTATCGCCAGCCAGGTGACCTGCGCCAACAGCAAAAAAAACACGTGATTCTTTCATTGCGCCTTCCATTACCGGTATCCATTTCTGGTTACGGTTAAAAAGCAAAACATCTTCGGAACCGGCAATATCAGGAGAAGAAATAGTTTGATCATACAGCGCCTGAAGATCCTGCGCTTTGTATAATGCTATCATCTTAGAAAAATCTTCCTTTTGCTCATAAAACTCATTGGCATACCTCATTAGCATCTGCGCCTGTACACTATCCGGCATGTTATCAAAAATCTTCATTTGCTCTTCTATAGTTTCCAACCCAAGCACTTCCTTGTTTTGTTCTCTTGCCATTTTAACAAAACTCATTTCATACGATTCCTGGTCCGGGCAGTTCAGTGTTTTCAGGCTGATGATACTGAACAGCACAAAAGGCTTCATGGTATTAAACATAGTTAAAGGCATGCCTATGCTATCCCGGAAAAAAACATTCAGCTTTTCATAATCTTCTTTATTAAAAAAATCGCTCAGTTTCTTTCCCTGTAACATTGAAAGCTGCAGCATCTTCATATTCATGGACGGATCATCCATATCAACTTCGAGGTAAAGCTTATCAGCAGCAGCAAAATTCTTCTTCAATATTTCACTCATTAAAAAATCTTTCCTGCAGATCATGTGCACTGTGCCATACAGGTATGACGGCTTAGTTAACCCGTTTCCGCTGATCTCCCACAAAAGCGAGTTATCATCACTCCCCTGCGCCTTTATATTTTCCGGGTAACATTGATACATCAATAAAGCTGATAATAAAAAATAAAAGTGTTTCATATTGGTTTTTTAGATCTCTTCGTTCATTTCATTCAGCATGGTTCTTAACCGTGCGATATGCTTTCCATATAACTTGTAAATATACCAGCGGTAAAGATAGTAAAGCGCAATTGTTAAAAAAACTGAGAACACTATATATCCCAAAGTGAAATTCAAATTGCCCACTACTGATTGCAATGAAGGAAAGATGGTAATATGCTTGTATGAAAGCAACAGATAAAAAAAAGTCATTAGCAGGGGAACAAGTACAATACCGGCAATAAGATATAAACGGATATACTTTTCAAGAGTTGATAACTGAATCTCAATATTTGATTTTACACTCAGTGAAGTGTTCTGCATTGTTTTCAGCAACCTGTTTTTCCTGAAGTAATACAATAAAAAGCCGGCTGCCAGTATTATATACATCCAGCTGACCTCCCTGAAATTTCCACCAAAAGCAGTAAAATAGAAGCCGGCTATTGCCGCCACACATATCAGCACAACAATTACTTCGATAAAAAGATTTCTCTTTAACGCAGTAATTATTTTCTGTTGAAATGAGGTTGCTTTTTGCAAAACATCAGCATCAACTTTTACAACCCGCGGTGGCATCCCGTTGGTTTCACTCCAAATTTCTTTTAACAGCTCTAATTCCATCTGGCTTTTTTTATATCATTCTCCCGAAACCTGTTTTCTCAGTTTCTCTTTAATACGGTTCATTTTTACGCGCAGACTACCCTGTGTCATTCCCAGTATATCTTCCATTTCTTCATAGGTCTTATCTTCAATATACAACATCACTAAAGCTTTTTCCACATCAGTTAACTGAGCAATGGCATTATACATTAGCTTTAACCGCTCGGTTTTAATTAAATCCTCCCCGTCATTAATCATGGAAAATTCAGCATCTATTGCCACAGTAAATACCTGCCTTTGTTGCTTTCTGTAGCCTGCTATCGCGGTATTCAAAGCTATCCTGTAAATCCATGTGCTGATTTTCGCTTCCTGTCTGAAGGTTGGGAATGCTTTCCAGATCTGCGCTATCATTTCCTGCAACAAATCCTGCCTGTCTTCTTCGGTATTACCATACATACGGCAAACTTTATGCAGTATACCGCCGTTCTGCCGGAGTATCTCAAGAAATTGCTGTTGTTGCGTATAAGTTGCCAAATGCCCGTTAAGCTAATGATATATAAGTAGCTCCAAAAATAAAAATGTTACATTTATAAAGTGAATTCAGCTACTGTCAATCTAATGCGGGGTACTTACGGTATATTAATTTTAGCCCTGCTGAGCTTTACTTTTTCTGTTAAAGCCAATGCGCAAAAGCAAGAGCCAATATTAAAAAAAGAGATGATGAATGTATCGGCAAAACACAGCACCCGGGATGTAAATATTGCCGATTCATCCAAACCATTTCTTTCAAAAAATTTTATATGCAATGTGCCCTTTCAAAATAGTATGCTGCCGGCAAATTACTACGCAAACTGTATTGGTTTCTTTTGCAGAAAGGAACTGGCTATAGAAAAAGCCACAAAAATCCCTTTGCGATTCAGGTTAGGCTCACTCAACTATTGCAATCAACTGGAAGGAAAAGAAAACAGCAGGTAACAATGTTTTACACGAGGCTCACGCAATGGTATTATATTCTTTTTATACTTTATCGCTGCCCTACTGTGATCGCTGCGAGAAACAATATTACCTTTCAGTTTCTCCAACGTAAGATACCCGAGATGCAACTCATCATGCTGAATTGCATCAGCCTTACTAATGATTATACTATACTGCTCTTTAAACTTCTGCGGTAGTATATCAGCTATTTCATAAATATCATCTACATCAACCCCGTATTTATCATCAATATGAGATACAGCTCCTTCAAAACCCGTATGCTGGTAAAATGCAGTTTGCTTGGCTCGCTGAATAGCTGCACCTTTATCGCCGCATACCTGCAATATTTTATAATGATATTCTTCAAAATCATCTTTCTTATACCCGCCAAGATTGAGAAAGAATAACTTTTCCTTACCGCCCGCTTCTTCATTTGAAGGCTTTTCTTTCGCTTCAATTTTGAAACCGTCAACATAATTTACTTCACGCCATGCATCAATATGAATTTTACCTTTTACTTCCGGCCAAAAATCTGCTATATCACCACTCAACGCTTTTAAATGTGCCGCAATACCAAAAAATATATCGTGCTGTTCTGTATTTCTGCCCTTGGGCTTGCAGCCCAGCAATAGCATAAAAAGCTTATACTGCATACTCAAAAATAAACAATCAGCTTTATTTGCCTTTTGGTTTTACAGCGGCTGTTTTCTTTTGCTCCTCAGTTTTGGGATTAATGATATTTTCCTTTGCAGGTGCATGTGGAAAGCCTGGAAAATCCTGGTCTATCCGGTTATCAGGATTTGTCTGCACTTCTTCTTTTTTAGTAATAGGCCTGGTTTTACCCTTTGCTTTACCTGTTGATGATTTATCTTTCATAATCTTTTATTTTTAGAGAGTACAATTATGTGCCAATTTATCTCTGCTGTAAATGATTAACCGGTGCGGGAAAAAATTCCACATTTGTAACCAAAGCCAAAGTCATGCAACTATTAAAAAATATTTACCAGGTAGGCGGCGACCTCAACGGTATAACATTCGATAAGCAGGATGCTTTATGGAATGATGGTAATTCCTATATCGTTAAAACAGTTGAAGGATTGATTATGTTTGATTGTGGCTGCGGCGATACACTCAACCAGATATTCCGCAATATGCAGTATTGGGATTTATCTCCCAACGACATTAAATATTGCCTGCTTACGCACCCGCATTATGATCATGCCGGGGGAGCACATTTATTGAGGCAAAAAGGTATTCCGCTCATTGCCATTGGAGAAACGGCAGATGCCGTTGCCAGCGGTGATGAAAGGTGCTGCGGATATCTCTATCACAAAACCTTTATCCCTGTTACCGTTGACAAAATAGTGAAAGATGGCGAAACCATAAACTTATCAGGTATTGAAATAGAAGTAATGCATTTGCCCGGGCATAGTATGGGTTGCACTGCTTTTTTATTTATGCACGAAGGAAAAAAAATAGTGATCAGCGGTGATGTGATCGGCACACTATTAAGCGGTGATTTTGGGTGGAGTGGTTCTATTGATTTTGACAAGAAGATATATACCGAATCATTACGCAGATTTGCAAAAGTAGATACCGATATTATGCTGCCGGGGCATGGCATGAGTTATTTTCATAAACCGAGGTGGAGAGTGGAGCAGGCGTTGAATTCGGCGTTGATGCTGTGGAGGTAAGTGAGTTGTCTACTTAGATTTATCTACTATAAGCTCAAATCTATATGGCAGATAAATTTCATTACCAGCACTATCTTTACCTGGGTATCTCAACTTCATTTCCTTATTAGTCTCATCAATTTGAACAAGATATTTTTCAGACCTGAGCCTGGCGCTTAAAGGAAGTTTAATTTCTTCTTCGGGGTTAGTTTGTTTTATGAGAAATCGATTAGATACCAGTATGTCATCAATATTTGAAGTATCAATTTCTATAAGGCTGCCCTGCAAGCCATATTTGCCATAAAAGTGTTTTTTTGAACCCCATGCTCCACTTTTTATCACATATGTACCATCTGTTTTAAAGTCAGCATACACGCCATGATTTTGGGCTTTAAAAAGAGTTGGTATTCTTAATTTTTTTTCAAAAAGAAGAATAATCACAATTATTGGAACGAGCGTTAATAAAGAAAAAATGCATCTCCAATGATTTAAAATCCTGTTTTTATTGGGGGTGGTATTCATTTCATCTTTAGCGATACGATAAAAACAAAACAACCATACAGCTCCTAATAAGAAGTATATAAAACTTGCAAAAATATTATCATAATAATATGACCTATACAATACTCGTCCTATGAAAAAACTGCAAAGAAGCAGAATGAAAAAATGCAGATCTCGATGTCTCAAACGCTCTCAGGTTTTGGCAAAATAAAAACCGGTAACATAAAGACATTATTTAAAACACCTTTACATTACCGGTAAAATATAATTTAATAACTAACTAAGCGCTCTGTTGCTTGGTTGCGGTAGTATCTTTTTCATTCATGCCTTCTTCAATCTCTTTTTTAACGTTGCTCTTTGCATCGTTAAACTCACGGATACCACGCCCTAATCCACGCATGAACTCAGGAATTTTACGTCCGCCAAAAAGGATCAACACAGCAAGAATGATCAATATCCACTCAGTTCCACCGGGCATTGATATTAATAAAGCATTGTAGGATAACATTGTAATAAATTTAAAGTTGAGCAAACAAAGGTACAATTTTAATGAATCGGAGAGCTAAGATAAGCAATTCGTTTGATGGTTAACCCATATTTAACAACAAACGGAAACCATTCCTGATTTCCGTTTGAAATATATTTTTTGAGCAATATTTAGATACTCATTCTTTTTTCCTTGATCCTTGCGCTCTTACCGCTGCGGCTACGCAAAAAGTATAATTTAGCACGACGCACTTTGCCTACTTTATGTAAAGTGATTGAATCAATATTAGGAGATGCTATGGGAAATGTTCTTTCAACACCTACGCCATCAGATATTTTACGCACGGTAAATGTAGCAGTGCTACCAGTACCCTGGCGTTTGATTACATCTCCTTTAAAACCCTGTATACGGGTTTTATTTCCTTCAACAACTTTATAATTAACCGTAACGTTATCGCCTGCTTTAAAGCCAGGGAACGCTTTTTGCGGAGTTAACTGTTCGTGTACGTATTGTACTGCTGAGCTCATGACTACAAATTTTAAGGGACGCAAAGGTAGGGAACGAATGTTTAAATGCCAAATGTTTTTGGAAAAGCTGTCGGCTATCAGCAGTCAGCCTTCAGCTATTAGCTATTAACTTTCAGCCGTTATTGGTTGCTGTCAGCATCTAATAACCTGATTTTGTTTATGATTTAGTTTTAAATCCACAAACGCCTGCTGAAAGCTGACACCTGACAGCTATCAGCAGCTATCTCGCTACATTCACCGCTCTCTTCTCTCTTATCACCGTTACTTTTATCTGCCCGGGATAGGTCATTTCGGTCTGTATTTTCTGGGCTATTTCAAAGCTGAGTTTTTCGCTGTCGGTATCAGACAATTTATCAGCTTCTGCAATTACCCTCAGCTCACGTCCTGCCTGTATAGCATATGCTTTCTCTACACCGGGATAGGCAAGCGCTATATTCTCAAGCTCTTTAATACGCTGGAGATACTGCTGCATAATTTCCCTGCGTGCTCCGGGCCTTGCGCCGCTGATGGCATCGCAGGCCTGTACTATCGGGGAGATAACATACTGCATTTCAATCTCATCGTGGTGAGCGCCAATGGCATTTACCACTGCCGGGTTTTCTCCATATTTTTCGGCCAGCCTGGCGCCGAATAAGGCGTGGCTCAGCTCACTTTCTTCATCAGGTACTTTACCTATATCATGCAGCAATCCTGCCCTTTTTGCCAGTTTGGGGTTAAGCCCCAGTTCTGCCGCCATGGTTGCGCATAGATTTGCCGTTTCACGACTGTGCATCAATAAGTTCTGACCGTAGGAGGAACGGAAACGCATACGCCCTACCATTCTCACCAGTTCTTTATGCAAGCCGTGTATACCAAGTTCAATAACTGTTCTCTCTCCTATCTCAAGCACCTGCTCTTCTAATTGTTTGCGGGTTTTTTCAACTACTTCCTCAATACGGGCAGGGTGAATACGCCCGTCGGTTACCAGCCGTTGTAAAGCAAGACGGGCAACTTCCCTTCTTAATGGATCAAAGGATGATAACACAATCGCTTCCGGTGTGTCATCAACAATCAGGTCAACACCGGTAGCTGCTTCAATAGCACGGATATTTCTACCCTCGCGGCCAATGATCTGACCTTTTATTTCGTCTGTTTCAAGATTGAAAACAGTAACTGTATTTTCAATAGTCTGCTCCGCTGCGGTACGCTGAATGGTTTGAATAACAATCTTCCGGGCTTCTTTATTAGCCTTTACTTTAGCGTCTTCAATAATTTCCTGCTGAATAGACAGTGCCTGGGATTGCGCCTCATGTTTCAGTGTTTCCAGCAACTGGGCTTTGGCCTCATCAGCGGTTAAAGCAGAAATCTTTTCCAGGCGGCGTATATGCTCTTCCTGGTGCTTTTCCAGCTCTGTACGCTTTTGATTCACCACCTCTATCTGGCGATTCAGGTTTTCCTTGATAGCCTCGTTTTCCTTTGACTGCTTTTCCAGGTTTTCCAGCTTCTGGCTAAGGCTTTGCTCTTTCTGGCGTGCACGCGTTTCAGATTCGTTGATCTTTTTGTTCTTTTCTAATACCACTTTATCGTGCTCCGCCTGTAGCTGTACAAACTTTTCTTTGGCTTCGAGTAATTTTTCCTTTTTTAATGTTTCGGATGTGGTTTGGGCATCAGCAATCATTTTTTGAGCCTGGGCTTCCGCTTCTTCTATCTGTTTTTTGGTATTGGCAGCAAAAACAAATTTACCCGCTATTATTCCTACCACAATTCCCACAACCCCCACTATAATGGACAAGACATTCAGTTCCATGAATTTTTAATTTATACTGTTCTTTTATGTTTTTCCTTGCTATGCTCATAATAACCATAGTAAGTTGGTAATAGGCGAAGATACAAAACAACCGCCAACGGCGTTACTGTAGTGGTAAAATTCAGTAATTTGCACATTCAATTTTTTTTTACATGAAGAAAGGATTAGCGGTTATAGTGGCTTTTATTCCTTGTTTTTTAATAGCGCAAACCTCGTTCACCCTCTCCGGAAGCCTTAACAAATTAAAGGATACCGTAAAAGTTGTTTACCTGGATTACATCTCCGGAAACGCCAGGGTATCAGACAGTTCAAAAGTTGTTGATGGCAAATACAGCTTTAAAGGCATGCTTGATGAACCTACGCTGGGTCGCATAACCGCGGGTCTGTCTAAAAATAATGCTGCTGAAGATATTGCTACAAGCATTTATTTACAACCGGGTAATATCAGCGTAACCAGTACCGGCAGCTTCACCTCCATTGCCGTAAAGGGCTCGCCGGCGCATGATGATTTCAAAAAATTTGAAGATATTATTCAGCCTTACAGCGATACCATGCGCTATTACTACCAGGTATATAGTGAAGCCAGGCAAACCGGCAATACCGCTAAAATGCAGGAGATACAGTCCAAAGCAATGAAGCTTGAAGCCTATATTAAGGAGAAGGTATTTGTGCCGTATATTAAAAATAACCCTTCTTCACCGGTTTCGTTTTTTGTATTGCAGCAGTATGCGGGCAATGATATTGATATAAACAAGGTTGAGCCTTTGTTTGCCACTTTATCACCTGCTGTTCAAAATCTTAGTTCCGCCAAACAATTAAAAGAACGCATTAACATTGAAAAAAGAACTGCTATCGGGCAGGTAGCTGCCGATTTTACCCAAAACGATACACTCGGCAACCCGGTAAAGCTTTCTTCGCTGAGAGGTAAATATTTGCTGGTTGATTTTTGGGCCAGCTGGTGCGGACCCTGCCGCCAGGAAAACCCCAACGTTGTAAATGCATTTAATAAATATAAAGATAAAGGGTTCACTGTTTTAGGCATTTCCCTTGATAAGCCCGGACAAAAAGAAGCCTGGCTCAAAGCCATTTATGATGACAATCTCACCTGGACCCATGTAAGTGATCTCCAGTTTTGGAATAATGCCGCCGCAAGATTATATGGTATTGAATCCATCCCCCAGAATTTTTTATTAGACCCACAGGGAAAAATCATCGGGAAAAATTTAAGAGGAGCGGAATTACTTGAGGCACTGGAAGAGGTGTTGGGGAAGTAGAGATTTGAAATGTCACATACATAAAACCTGATTATATATCCCCGTTTAAGATTTCTCAATTTCAAATTTGAAATTTCAAATCTGAAACGTACCTTTGCCGCCCCAAAAAGTTCTTTTTTGAATTTGGGAGTCCCGCCTTAGGCGGGACGCTATCACCAAAAACGTATAAAACATGGCAAAAGAAATCAGTGGCTTTGTAAAGCTACAGGTAAAAGGCGGCCAGGCAAACCCTGCGCCTCCGGTAGGTCCTGCTTTGGGTTCCAAAGGTGTGAATATCATGGAATTCTGCAAGCAGTTTAACGCTCGCACACAGGACAAAATAGGAAAAGTACTTCCCGTATTAATCACTGTTTATTCAGACAAATCTTTCGAGTTTGTCATCAAAACTCCCCCCGCAGCCGTTCAGTTATTGGAAGCCGCTAAGGTGCAGAGTGGTTCTAAAGAACCTAACCGCAACAAAGTAGGTAAAGTAAACTGGAACCAGGTAGAAGCTATCGCAAAAGATAAAATGCCTGATCTTAACTGCTTTACACTTGAAAGCGCCATGCGCATGGTGGCAGGTACAGCGCGCAGCATGGGTCTTACTGTTGAAGGTAATGCCCCATGGGAAAACTAAGTAATCACTTCCAAAAATTGAATGAAAATGGCGATCACTAAAAAAAGAAAAGCTGCACAAGCTAAAATAGATAAAAACAAATCGTATTCGCTGAAGGAAGCCTCATCTCTGGTGAAGGAAGTGAATACTACAAAATTTGACAGTTCTGTTGATATTCACCTGCGTTTAGGTGTTGACCCTAAAAAAGCAGACCAGGCTATCCGCGGTACTGTAACGCTTCCTCACGGCACAGGTAAAACGAAAAGAGTATTGGTGCTTTGCACACCTGATAAAGAAGAAGCTGCAAAAGCAGCCGGCGCTGACTATGTAGGACTGGATGAGTTTGTAGCAAAAATTGAAGGTGGCTGGGTTGATATTGACGTAATTGTTGCAACACCTGCCGTAATGCCTAAAATTGGTAAGCTGGGTAAAATATTAGGTCCCCGTAACCTGATGCCAAACCCTAAAACCGGAACAGTTACTAATGATGTTGCTGCTGCGGTAAACGAAGTAAAAGGTGGTAAAATAGCCTTTAAGGTAGATAAAGCAGGTATTATACATGCTTCCGTGGGACGCGTTAGCTTTTCTCCTGAAAAAATTGCTGAGAACAGCCAGGAGTTTATCAACGCCATCATTAAGGCAAAGCCTTCAACCGCTAAAGGAACCTACCTTAAGAGCGCGTATATGGCAAGCACCATGAGCCCCGGCATTGCTATCGACACAAAATCATTAATGAACTAATGCTTTTTACAGCATAAAAATCTTTTTGTATGACCAAACAGGAAAAAAACGAAGTGATTGAGTTGCTTAAAGGCAAGTTCTCACAATACAATAACTTTTATGTTACCGATACTGAATCTCTTTCAGTAGAGCAGATTGGTAAATTACGCCGCGCATGTTTCGACAAAAAAGTTGAAATGAAAGTGGCAAAAAATACTTTGATCAAGAAAGCGCTTGAATCTATTGACAGCACAAGGTATACCGGCGTATACGAATCGCTGAACAATGTAACCGCTTTGTTGTTCTCTGAAAACCCGAAAGAGCCTGCTTTGATACTGAGCACCTTCCGTAAAGAAACCAACGGACAAAAACCTGAATTGAAAGCTGCTTTTATTGATGGTGATGTGTTTGAGGGTGATAACCAGCTTACCGCACTTACTACCCTTAAGAGCAAAAACGATCTTATCGGAGAAATCATCGGCTTATTACAATCTCCTGCCAAGAATGTTATCAGCGCATTAAATGCCGGTAACAAATTAGCCGGGTTGATAAAGGCTTTGGAAGATAGAGTACAATAATAATGTGAAAGTGTGAGAGTGTGGAAATATGAAAATTATATTCCTTTCCACATGCTCACATTCATCACATTTCCACATTTTTGTCCCAGCCTGAGGGATAATATACAAACAAATTTTTTTAATATCTCCGCCGGAGCACAGGCAATGAAGGCGGTAAAAATTTGAAACAATGGCAGATTTAAAAGCATTCGCAGAACAGTTAGTAAATCTTACTGTAAAAGAAGTAAACGAATTAGCAACTATTTTGAAAGATGAGTATGGTATTGAGCCTGCAGCTGCTGCAGTAGCTATAGCCGGCCCTGCTGCTGGCGGTGGCGCTCCTGCTGCTGAAGAAAAAACTTCTTTCAACGTAGTATTGAAAGCAGCTGGCGCTAACAAACTTGGCGTGGTGAAAGTTGTGAAAGATCTTACTGGTCTTGGCTTGAAAGAAGCTAAAGATTTAGTAGATGGCGCACCAAAACCAGTTAAAGAAGGCGTTGCAAAAGCTGAAGCTGATGAAATCGCAGCTAAATTGAAAGAAGCTGGCGCTGAAGTAGAAATCGCTTAATCCGGTTTTGAAAATAATGAAAAGGTCATCCTTTAAAAGGGATGACTTTTTTATTGTGGATAATGGAACGCAGAGGATACGGATACTATGGAATGACACGGATACCTTCCGTGTATATCCACCTAATCCATCTCATCCGTATTCCATTCTTTGCGGTCGTATTTCAATTTTTCGCTGGGGTGCTGCTATGCTGGCAGATTCCTCCTGCGTAGGAATAACAAGCTGAAGAATACCTGTTGAACAATTGTACTAATGCCGAACAATTGCTCAAAAGCCGAACATACCCCCATCGCCTGTCATTCCGACGCAGGAGGAATCTGTAGAAAAATGCCTTATCGCGAAAAACCTTAATACACCTTCTTTATGCCCTCTCAATTTACTCGTTACTAATAACTATTTTCGCTAAAGATTAACCGAAACTATGCATTCACACAAAGCGATTGTTACAGGAAGCGGTGTTGCCGGTCTGGCTGTAGCTATAAGATTGTCTGTTCAGGGATATGCCGTAACTGTCTATGAAAAAAATGAGAAGCCTGGCGGCAAACTTTCCATATATAAAAAAGATGGCTACAGTTTTGACACCGGTCCTTCGCTATTTACCGATGCTGATGAATTAAAGGAGCTGTTTGATTTTGCAGGAGAAGATATTGCAGCATATCTCAGCTACCATCAGTTAGATTCCGGCTGCAAATATTTTTTTGTAAACGGAAAGACTTTTAACACATGGACAGATAAAGAAAAACTGGCGCAGGAGTCTACAGAAAAAATTGGTGAACCAGCTCAAAATATTTTGCGATACCTGCAGAAATCGGGAAAGTTATATGAGCGAATCGGGAAAGTTTTCCTGAATAATCCGTTGCAAAAAAGATATACCTGGAAAAAGAAAGCTTTTTTTAAAGCATTGACCTCCGTTCGCCCCCGGTTTTTATTTTCAACACTCAATGAATACCACGAATCAGCTTTCACCACAGGAGAAGCTATACAGGTCTTTAACCGCTTTGCTACCTATAACGGTTCTAATCCCTATACTACACCGGCAATGCTTAGTATTATTCCGCATATCGAGCTGAATAAAGGCGTATTTTATCCTGAAGGAGGCATGATAAGCATAACCGATGCGCTATATAAACTTGCCCTTAAAAAAGGGGTTCAGTTTATTTTTAACACGCCTGTGCAACGTATCATCTGTGTCAATAACAATGCGAAAGGTATAGTGGTCAATGATAAAAATATATTTTCAGATATAGTGATCAGCAATGCTGATATTTATTTCACCTACAAAAATCTTTTACTCGATAACCGCAAGGCAAAGCGAATTGAGAAAAAAGAAAAAAGCAGCAGCGCTGTTGTTTTTTTATGGGGCATAAAAAAACAGTTCTCTCAAATGCATTTGCATAATATTTTTTTCAGCGGTGATTATAAGGCAGAATTTAAAACACTTTTCCAGTTAAAATCTGTTTTTAAAGACCCTACTATATACGTCAATATCACTTCAAAAATGGAAGATGGTCATGCGCCGGAAGGAAAAGAAAACTGGTTTGTAATGATAAATGTGCCGGCAGATAGCGGGCAGGATTGGACAAAGATCATTGCTTTCTTAAAACAACAGGTTTTAAAAAAGCTTCGTGGCATGTTGAAAGAAGATATTGAACCATTGATTGAAACAGAAAAAATTATCAGCCCGCCTGAATTGGCAGCTGCCACTTTCACAAATGCCGGCGCTATATATGGCATTAGCGCTAACACATGGAAAAATGCTTTCCTCCGTCATCCCAATTTCAGTAAAGAAATAAATGGCTTGTACTTTTGTGGAGGCACTGTTCACCCCGGAGGGGGAATACCGTTATGCTTAAAGAGTGCGAAGATTGTGGGGGAAATGGTTAGCAATAGTGAATAGGCAATCGGTACACTTCACTATTCACTATTGCCTATTCACAAGTTGTTTTATTTCTGATCCGCAACATAAATACCGCTTACCTCAGGAGCGCTTAATGCTTTGGTGTAAACCCTGAAATCATCTACAAATCCTGCAAGTGCTTTCCTGGTATCGCTGCTTGCATTATATTGCCCTGTTCCATCTTCCCATATGGTAAAAGGATAATCGTTGACACTGTCCCATAAAGGTCCTTTCAGGTCATTAAGATTAAGAGGGGGTGCATATTCATATACATTTCCATCAAGATACATATTCCAGCGCTTGAGAGACTGATCAACCACAATGGTTATCATATGCCATTGGTCATCAGCCAGTGCCGGCGCCTGCGGTGTTGTTTCGTTTGCTCTCCAGTTTATCCGGTTACTCTCTCCTCCTGCATCGCCGGCCAGTTTACCCAGCCAACCCCTGCCCGTTGATCCAGGACCCGTATAGGTGAGCGCACCATCTGTTGCAAATATGAAGCCGGGGTTGCCGCCACTATCCCAATCGGAATTACCAAAAAAGCAAGGATCCGAACCAATGGCTGCAAGCTTTATCCAGAAGCTGACACTAAAACTTTCTGTAAGTCCTGGCCTCAATAAATTATGTTTAGGCAATACAGCATAGGAGCCTGCCGCAAATGATGCCACTCTTCCTCTATGCGCATCCGTCACAAAAGTTACTTTAGCTGAGGCTGTTGGTCCCTGCATGGCATCAAACCTGTTTCCACTCACATCGCTCAGATCATTATCCATCGGCAGGTAAACCAGCAGGCTGTTACCGCTGCCGCTTGTGGTAGTAAAGCTCCAGGAGGCGGGCGTTAAAAACCCTTCAAAGGCCTTACCACCGGCATCTGTAATACTGCCCGCATCGGCAAGCACATAGTAAGCGGTGCCAAATTCAAGCGGGGTTCCCAACGTAAAGGATACGGATTTACCATCAACGGCTACGGAATTGCCGCTAACCGGTATTTCTGCAACCTTTACATTTCCATCAGTTTTATATACACTGATATTACCACTACCTTTTTGTACATCAGCGGCAAAGGTTAATCCCAAAGTAAACAAAGATGCGTCTGTGCTACCGGGCACAGGACTCATTGCACTTAATGCCAGGCCGCTGGCACCAACAGTTTTAAAAGTCCATACTGTGCCGGACGGCATTCCCATATACTGGTTACCCAACAGGTCTGTAAAGGTTCCTGTTCCTATGGTAACGGTATAATGCTCATCAGCTTCCAGGTCAGCCGGCGGATTAATGGTTACTACCCGTGCATCTTTATCTATGGTTACAGCATCTGATTCTACATTGATATGCATGGTATCAGACTCACCCATGATCATTACTTCGCCACTTCCTTTTTTCACATTTTCGCTGAAGGTTAATACCAGGTTACTGGTAACTGCAACACCTTCCACTGCTGTAGCCGGGTTATAACTTACAACTACCGGGTTGGCTGTATCGATGGTATGATCGAATTTTTCTTTGCACGATACCACCAGCACAATAATCAACACCAGCACTGATACCAGCAAACCAAATAACTTATTATTTTTTCTCATCCGTATGGTTTTTAAAAAATTTTACTGTTGCCCGTCCCTGGTTTGTGAAACACGAACCAGGGTGGAAAATTTTTAATGTTGTCGGTGAATCTCACCTTTTTTTATATTCTATATTCTTCCCCTTGCCGTGGTTCGTGTCTCACGAACCACTTACCCAACCCAGTTTATGATTCGTGAGACACGAACCATGGCGACCCGCGACCCGTCCCTTTTATTGCCGGGTGAGTGTTACCTTAAAATCTCCTTTCCCGGTTTCTTTTGTATCCGTATTTTCCCATCCCATATAAAAAGATAGTGTTAGTGTAGACCCGGTAACCTTTACACTAAATTCATCCAGGGGTTCCACTCCCACTATATTTACCATGGCGCTGTCCTGTGCCCCGGTAACGGTCCAGCTGCCTGCACCTGCAGTGCCAAATACAATCGGGCAACCCTCTGCCAGGAATTTTGAAGGCTTGCCTTCAGCATCTGTAGTAAACACAAGGCGCATCGCTCCGAATACCTCCGGCGGAACATTGCCAGGCGTAACAATATTGCCAGGGTTCGTCCATGTACCGGCTATCCGTCCCGATACCAATTGCTCCGGAGACAACACTTCATGTTTCAACTTGTCTTTTGTGCAGGATGCTGCTCCTGTAATACCTGCAATCAGCAGCATTAAGAACAATTTTACATTCAATTTCATATTCGTACAGTGTTAAGTTAATCGTGAAAAGTCAGACGGTAAACGTGAGATGCTCACGTCTTACCTTTCACTTCTCACTTACGTATGCTATATAATAGTCTTAACATGATATATACCTTTTATCTGGGCACTTTAAATAAACGGTAAGGCACATTTGATTTCAATACACTTCCCTCCAATCCCCAACCGGAGTTTACACTAATTCCAAAGTGACTCAATATATTAACGGCAATATCGGTCAATCCCATTCCATAGTAAGGATGCCGCTCGCTGGCAGGGCCAACCAGTTCCCCATTATGACCTTTACCGCTATAATCGGTAATTACAGTACCTCTTACTTCATCCAGCTTCAGGTAAAGATTAAGAGAAGCTTTGTTGGGATGATTACCGTTTTCAATATTGCGGAGGTACATGTATTTTTTAATTGTTTCGCCGGAAAGCGCGTCGGTAAATATTCTCAATTCATTTAAAGAGCCTGCCCAATTGGGTGCTCCGCCGCCATATACCTGTGAGCCATCCTGGCCCAGGCATATATAATCGTAAGGAGAAGCCATATTATCTGCGTCTTTATACGTAAGCACTGATTCATTTACCTTTTCCCCATCCTGGTATATGGTACAAAGCTTTGTTTTATCAAATACAACAGCAATATGATGCCAGTTACCATCTTCCAGCACTTTGGAGGAGCCAATATCATAACGCTCGGTTTTCTGGTTGGCGATATTAATCTTCCATGTTGATCCGCTCCTGCAAATGGTAAAGCCCGGATTACCACCTGAGTCCCAGTTCTTATCTCCGATAATGGAAGGATCACTGGAATTTGCATCTGCTTTCGCCCAGAATTCGATAGTGAATTTATTCATGCCCTGCAACGGGGTACCCTTGATGGGAATACGCACATATGTTTTATCGCCGGAAGCCGCCTTATTAATCCTTAATATATTATCCGCGTTTTCACGGGGCGCCAGCGCTGTGCCGATCATTTCTTTCTTATCCATTTCAGCGCCTGAAAAAATGATAGGCACATTTATTTCTTCAGGTGTGGAACTTTGCGGGACGCCTGATTCAGTTCCTCCACGGGTAGATGCCAGGAAAATATTCCAGTCTTCATTAGCATAGCTGCTGCGGGATTCAATAGCAGCGTGTAATCCCGCCACATATTCATCAATCTTCTGGATAGCCAGCACATACTGTGCCTGCCGCAACTGGAAGCCTACTGCTTGCCCTACTTCTGCAGGACTACTGAATTGTATGAACACCGCGCCCATATCTGCCTGCTTCAACAATTCCACCGATTTACTATAAACCTCATCATCAGTTGAAAACTGAAATTTCTGATCTGCAGCACCGTTGAGCAAAGTATTTACTTCCGGTGTGCGCACAACAGAAGCAACGATCAAAGAAGATAGCGCTGACTTCATACGGCTGACTACCGAAGGGTATTGTGCAAAATTATTTCCTGAAAAAGATTCATTAACAGTAACGCCGTGCTTATCAGACGAAACGCCTGTGAGCATGGTAGACCAGCCGGAACTGGTATAAGCAGGAACACCGCCGTAACCACTCATGGTATAGGAGCCATTTACCCTGAGCGCGCCAATACCAGGCGTAGCCGCATAATCAATAGCGGTGTTAATAATACCATCTATACCAATTACCAGTATTTTTTTTGTTTTTGTTTGTGCAGAAACCAAACCACCCTTTAGCAGCAGAACCACCAGTATCAAACAAGCATATTTAAACAAGTGTCTCATTTGTATATCTTTTTAATGCGCCGCTTCGCGGCTTGTATTTTCGTTTACTGTTTATATCCTACACCTTCTACCTTACACCTTACTTATACAATCTAACCACATAACTACCGGGAAGCCCTATCACAAAGTTGAAATTGTACGACTCATAGCTCACCTGTTCCACGCCTCCGACTTCGGTAACTATTTTCCATGTAGCGTAGGTATCTGCTTCCTTTACCGGGAATTTTACACTCCATATCTCTCCATCATTCGTATCGTTTACAAAAGTGCCTTTAAAACCTGCAGCGCGGTCTTTGGTAAAGTCAATATAATCTCCGGGAAGCGGCTGACCATTGAGATATGCCACAAAACGGATCTGGTTCGGCGTCTCACCCACGCGTTCAATTTCCGGCACCTGTGCCATGCCCGACGACCAGGAGAGTACATCCGTTTCCTTAAACTCCACTACAAGTGCATCTGTCAATAATTTACTTCCCGACTGGTTTGTTACGGATATATCAAAATGATACTCACCCGCAGGAACTTTGTTGCCTTCCTGTATCTCCAGCACACCGGTATATTCATTAATAGCTACGGCAGGTACCATCACAGTATCAGACTTCAGCGCCAGCTCTGCAGCGCTTTCATTGCCGGAGATCGCTTCTTTATAGCGTATCACAGGAATTTCCTCGTTCAAAGCGTTCACATTTTTGCCACCGGTTTCCCGTATCTGCACAATTTCAAACTTCAGGGGCAGCGTGGAGGTGGAAGGCTGAAAATCGCCTATATTCAGTTGCAACCCGGATATAGCATACTGTTTCCTGTTTTTATATGTAATATCCGGAGCAATACTACCCTCCTGCGGAATTTTAGTGCAGGCACCGGTAAGCAGTAAGGCAGATGCCGATACCGCCACTGTTAAAAATTGAAATATCCTGTTGCTGTGTGTCATCTCTTAGCTAATTAAATCCAAAAATGTGTGAATCAGCAGCGAGCACATGTACTACGCCGTTTGTTGAATGCAGGTCAGCAGTTTCTACCTGTACAGACTGGTATCGTTCTGCTCCTCCCGGCGCTCCCTGGTTAAGCGAAAAAATAATATACTTCGCGCCCATATTCAGGTTTCCGAGGTAATCATCCTGCACTATATTAAACCGCGCTTTGGTGCCGCCATAAGTGGTGTTATAACTATACGTAGTGGCCAGTCCGCTGCGAACAATTTCTTTCCCGGGAATAATATAGTTCTTCAATATTTCCGCAATTATTTCCATATCCTCATCGGTGATCTCGCTGAATGTTTTAGGCCGCTTCTCCGGGTCAGGGTATACCAGGTTAAAATAATTATGAATGGAATAATTTTTCGGTGCCAGGAATGTAGAGCCGCTGGTATTCACAGCCGATTCTAACCCTGTCATAGTAATTAATGTGGTTAATGTATCAAATATTTCAGGATGGCTTTTCAGGTAATCCATGGTAGATACTCCAAGCGTTTCTGTTTCATCCAGGCTGAGCGTACCTCCGTCTGCATAATAATCCTTGCTGCAACCCGAAATAAACACCACCACTACAAGCGCTATTGCGATAATTGGTTTCATTCTTGTTTGTTGTTTAGGTTTCAGCTGTCAGCCGTCAGCTGTCAGCCTTTGGTTTCAGTATCTTTATGTTTTGCGTTTCATGTTTCACCTCACACGTTTCACTATTGCCTATTCGCTATTGCCGCTATTGATTGAACTGCCAGTAATAGGTTTGTTCCATATTAGGATTGTTGGCAAAAGCTTCGTCGCTTACAGGATAAAAACCAGCGCCATTCTTTTCTCCATCAGCAGTGATGGCTGTATTAAACTCGTGTAAACGTCCCAGCCTTACCAGGTCGTACACACGTTGAAATTCACCTATCAGCTCCCTGCGTCTTTCTTCCAGCACCTCTTCAATCACAGTAGGTGCGTCATCACGGGTAAATACGGGAATGCCCGCACGGGTACGCACCGCGTTGAGGTTAGTAAGGGCTTCGGCCACATTACCCAGCCTGGCATCTGCTTCCGCCTTCAGCAACACTATATCTGCATACCTGAAAACAGGCACCGGCGCCTCCATCAGGCTGTAGCTGCGGTCTTTTACTTTTCTGAATTTGGCAAACATGATAGCTCTTTCCCCGTTAGCGAGCGGATCTGATAATACAGGCCGCAGCTCACTGGCGCTTACTGAAAAATCGATGCTTTCAAAAAATGCAGGAACTCTTTTGTCTGACTTATCCCTGGCATAATCAGGATATATTTCCAGTATTCTCGACTTCGTTACTGCCAGTGTGAGATTACTCCTTGATGTGTAGGGATTGGTAAGATAGTAAGTCATGATATGACCATAGTAATCCGCATACTCACCCTTCTTTATATCATAATACATTTCGAGGATCACTTCTTCTGATTCACCGGCATCAAATAAATTGTGGAACTGGTCTATCGGCACCAGTTTAAAAATATTGGCATTCATGATCTCTTTCATAGTGTCAGAAGCACCCTGGTAATCCTTTAACCACATTAATGCATGGGCTTTCATGGCTAGCGCCGCGCCTTTTGTACCCCTCGACATTGATTCTTTGATGGTACCATCATATTTCCAGGGAAGGTCGGGTATAGCAATATTGGCTTCTTCCACCACCATCTTCATTACATCATTAAGCGGTTCCCTGCCGAGTGGTTTTACATTACGGGCTTCCAGGTTTACCGGCACATCTCCCCAAATACGTGCCGCGTAAAAATGTGCTAAGGCACGCAGAAAATGAGCTTCTGCCAACAATTGCTTTTTCTTATCCTCAGTAAGCCCATCGGTAATGGCCGGGATTTTTTCGAGCACCAGATTGCACTGTTCAATGGCTCTGTAAAAAAGCCTCCAGTTGGTCATGGGCTCCAGCTCTGTACGCTCAATTAAATGATTAGCGAAGCAAGCCTTCCAGTCGCCATCATCATTGGGTGTTATCCAGTCGCCGGAGCGGGCATCGCCCCAGAAATAATAATCACCCCAGGATCCGTTGCGGGTGGTTGCGGGTGTATCATCCTTGGTTAATCCCGACAAAGCCCTTCTGAAGATAGCGAAAGCTGCCGCTACCGCGCCCTCAGCATCAGCCCCGGTTTTCCATGCCTGGTCTTCTGTTACAGTATTAACAGGCAACTGGTCAAGCCACTTTTTGCACGACTCGCCCAAAAGAGAAAAGAGTACTATGCAAATAATAATGCTATGTTTATTTTTCATATTCAACTTACTTTATTTTATCTGGATCAGACGCATCATAATATTTATAGTGAAATAGAAACACCGAACAACAACATTCTTCGCATCGGATATCCTTTTGAATCGTCAAAACCATCAATTGTAATGAGCTCCGCATCTGGTCCGCTATATTTCTGGAAAGTAGCCAGGTTATCCGCCGTAACATATACACGCATTCTTTCAAAAGGAAGCCGCTGTATTACTCTTTTATTAAAAGTGTAAGACAAGGTAGCAGACCTGATCTTGAAATAAGAACCGTCTTCTATATACTCGGAATCATAATTGATAACCTGTGTGGCATCGCTCCAGGGATTGAGCGTTGGATATTTGGCATTATCACCGCTTTTTTCCCAGATGGAATATTTGTCGAAATCGGGAAGGGATGAACTTCCAGCAAATCCTTTACCCAATTTGAGCCGGTCGAGCAGGGCAGTATTCACAATATCCCTGCCTATCACGAAAGTAGTGACCAGGTTAAGGCTGAATCCTTTATAGGTAAAATCATTGGTCCATCCGCCATTCCATTTCGGGTTGGGATCGCCGGAATACACACGGTCTGATACATCAATAAGATAGTCCCCGTTCTGATCGCTGAAATTACGATCGCCTACCTCCAGTTTTTTGTTTTGTAGCCCAACCAGTTTTTTACCGGTTTTGGGGTCTACCGGAATTTGATTTTCTGCCTGATAAATGCCCTGCGATTCATAGAAGAAGAAACCATTGAGCGGAGCGCCTACACGAACAATAGAGCCGAAATCCTGGCCTGAAGTGCTGACTTTAATAATATCGGCATTACCGTCCGGCAACCTGATAACCCTGTTTTTATTATACGCGAAGTTGAGATTGGTGCTCCAGGTAAAATCACTGCCAAATTTGAGATTGGTATTTACAGTAAACTCCAACCCACGGTTCAGCACATCTGCCGCGTTGCGGTATACTTCGTTATAGCCCGATGTAGTAGGGAGCGCGGTAGACAACAGCAACCCTTTGGTTACTTTTTCATACGCGTCAAAAATGAATTCCACCTTGCCCTTGAATAAACTTAAATCTACACCAAGATTGGCCATATTGGTTTTGACCCAGGTAAGATTATCGTTTTTAAAACCATCATACCAGGTAGGTGTGAATCCTGAAATACCACCATAAGCTATTTGTATCAAAGAATTATACTGATCGAGTTTACCACCATCCATAATACCCAGTGCCAGGTAGTTATTATCCCAGGTAGTTCCGGAAAGCCCATAACTACCCCTGATCTTACCGCTGGTTAACCAGCCGGCATTACGAAAAATATCTTCTTTATAGAAATTCCAGCCGGCAGAGATAGAAGGGAAAACACCCCAGCGGTTGGCCTTACCAAACTTGGAGGATCCATCTGTACGGATAGAAGCACCCAGCAGGTACTTTTGTTGAAAATTATAATCAAGGCGGCTGAAGTAAGACATGAGGGTACTTGCCCCATAATTACTTGAGCCGATACTATTACCCTGGGGCCAGTTCACCGTTTGGGAAAGGCTGGGCGCATCGGCAACACTGCTCACCTTTGTTATTTTCGCTTCTGTTTTTTCCATGCTCTGCCCCAGCAATATGCTCAGGCTGTGCCCGTTTCCAAACTTAGGCGTATACGTTACCGTATTCTGGAAAAGCATATTCTGGTTTTCACCGGCAACGCTCTTATTACCCAACCTGAGCGTGCGTCTTGATGAAGCCAGTGAGTCAAACATTGTACGCAGGTACTCCAGGCTAAGACTGGCCTTATAAGCTACATTACGGGCAATGTTAAGGGTAGCATCAGAACTGAAACGAACACGGTCATTAAGATTAGACATATACCCCGGGGTATATACTTCTGCACCCTGTACCATAGGATTATCCGGTAGTGGCAGCAGGGTTGACTTATTAACTGAAAGCGCGTCACCATTTCTGCTCTGGTCTGTTCTTGAAACAGCCAGCGTATTATTAATGACCAGCTTATTCTTAAGAGCATTGAAGCCTGTGCTGGCCATTAAGCTATAGCGTTTAAACCCTGTATTGAACAGGATACCTTTGCTATCCATATAACCCATGCTGATACTGTATTGCCCAAAATCGCCGGCCCCGCGAATGGAGGCGCTGTAATCCTGTGTAACAGAAGTATTATACAAATAACCCTGCCAGTCTGATGAATTATTGTAGAAAGGATTGGTAACATCCGTATACATTGATGGCATGGATACGCCGTAAGGCGCATAGAGATCATAGAGGCGTTTAACCTGCACCCGCTCTTTAGCGCCACCGGCAACATCACGCAACTGCGGCACAAAATTTACGCCTGTGCGAATATTAAGATTTATCTGAGGCTTACCTCTTTTTCCTTTTTTAGTAGTGATGAGGATCACGCCATTTGCTGCCCTGGAGCCGTATATAGCGGCAGCAGAAGCATCTTTTAATACTACCACATCTTCTATATCGCTGGGGTTAAGATCTGCCAGCACATTGGTGCTGGTAACCGCAAACTCACTGCTCATTCTTGAAATAATGGGAATACCATCCACCACATACAACGGTTCTGAAATGGCGGAAGCATCGCCACGGCTCACGGCGGCCAACCCACGGATTATTATAGCAGGTGTGGCGCCGGGTTCTCCTGAATTCAACTGTATATTAACACCGGCTACTTTGCCCTGCAGCAGAGAGCCAAAGGATTCCGCGGCCTGCCCTTCTGTTATCTTATCCATTTTAATAGTGGATACAGCACCTGTTATTTCTGTTTTAGCCTGGCTTTTATACCCGGTAACGACTACATCGCTGAGGGTCCTATTTTCCTCGGTAAGCCTGATAGAGAGATCACCGGCTTTTCTGAATACAACCTGGCGTGACTCAAATCCTATAGATGAAAGCGTCAGGGTATCGCCCACATTCAACCGTATCCGGAAATTACCGGCGGCATCGGTAGTAGCACCGGTACTTTTACCCTTGATTCCTACAGAGGCGCCAACAACAGGTTTACCATTTGAGTCGGTAATTTTACCCGTCATTACTGACTGCGCATAACCCATTAAGGAGATCATCAGTACTGCAACAAGGAAACAGGCTCCTTTCATTAATGCCTTCATTACATTAGTTTTTTCGGTTGAACTTTTTATTCGTTCCAAGGTTACTTCCAATAATTGTTCTGGCTCCATCCATTACCCTTAATACTGGCTGCCGACAATGGCCAATACGCAGCGCCGTTGGCAACATCAGCTTCAGTAAATACAGGTATATAGGTGGATACTTCATCAAACCTGATCAAATCAAACATGCGTTGCCCGGTTCCCACCAGTTGGCGTTGTCTTTCCTGCAGCAATGCATTTCCGAATGTTTCTTCGGTTAAGGTGCTATAATCTTCTGTGGCACCGCCGGAGGCGTTGATCAGTCTTTCTTTGGCTTCTTCAAGCCGGTCTGAACGCCAGGCAGCTTCTGCCAGCAACAAATCGATTTCCTTCACCCGCAGCAGGTCTACCTTACTAGCATCACTTACAATAAGCGTAGCACTATTACCTGAAACATTAAACATGCTGCTACGGCGTGTATCACCAACCGGATAAATTGCATTGAATGTTGCAATAGGCATGCTCAGCACATTCTTGCTTAATGGCGCTTCCGGTATCTCTGTACGCCTGTCTTCTCCAATTGCCAGTCCAAAAACAGACAAACTATCTGCCGCACTGCCGGTAAACGTATTAGTGAGTATATCGTATGCGCTTTGTCCATTGCCAAGCCAAAGTGCCTGCTGGGCAATAAGTGAGGTTACAGCGGTTTTGCTAAACCGTACCGCCGTAAGGGCAGCGCTTTCTATACCATCATCATTAAGTAATCTCCAGGGAAGCAGCTTCTGTGCTTCTGTTGCATATCCCATTGCCTGGGTTACTGCCTGTTGCGCGGTAAGATGTGCACCAAAATTATTTTCTTCGGCTGAGGGCACTTCTCCCCAAATCCTGGCCAGGTAGAAATAGGCCATAGATTTAAGGGCAAGCGCTTCGCCCCTGTATGTATTTTTCTGGTACGTGCTTAATATATCTTCTTCAACATTGTCTACAATATCCAGCACATCGTTGGCATCTTTAATTACATCATAGAAATATCCCCAATCTGATAACTGCACCAGGTTTTCATTAGCGGCAGTGAGTTGCTGGTTGGCCACCTGTTGCTGATAGTTAACTGCAACCTTCAGGTCTCCTGCTCTTGCTTCGCCATACATCATCCATGCGTAATTAGCAAAAAGCGCTCTCCGTAAATCCGTATATCCTCCTATTACTGCCTGCTGAATACGAGGCGCTGAATTATAATATCCTTCTTCAACAGTGTTGTTTTCCTGGTCTACGGTAAGGCTCTTTCGGCAGGAACCAAGGAGCAGCATTACTACCAATACAGCAAAGTATTGTTTACACAATCCAGGCATAAGCAATTTCCGGTATTTCATCCAATGTGTCATGTTGTTCATTTTTAATAGCATCATGCTTAAAAAACCACTTTAATACCCAGCGCTACCGAAGCAGGCAGAGGTGTTCCTGTATACATCAGATCATATCTCCGGCTTCCTGTAATATTCTCTTCCGGGTTAATCCCGCTGTACCGGCTAAGGGTAAGCAGGTTATCACCACGTACAAATATTTCCAGGTCGCTTAATGCTTCCACTTTTTTAGATATAGCGTTGAAACGATACGAAACCACAGCCCTGCTCAGCCGCATAAAGCTGCCATCTTCAATCGTTCTGATGCCCTGGTAAACCGTACGTCCATCAGCGTCTTTATCAATAAAATAATAAGGCGTTTCAGCATTTTTAACCGGGAAATCGTAATTGATACTTTGCGCATCATAGCGGCTGTTGAAAGATGCTGCAGCAACATCAGCACCCCATGCATAGGTTACAACAAAAGCTGCTGAAATATTACGGTAGCGCAATGTATTTGTAAATCCTCCAAAAGCTTTTGGCTCACTGTTGCCAATCTTTTTTGCAGTACTGCCCTGCCATGCAACAAGTGAAGTAACCGGCGCACCGGAAACCGCAGCAAGATGCGCTAAGCTGGTATTGTCAATATCTCCGGGTAATGATTTTACTTTGTTTTTGTAGAAGGCAATATTCAGGTTAGTGCCCCAGGAAAAATTGGTGGAATGTATCCAGTTGCCGTCAAGCGCTATTTCAATACCTGACAAGCCGAGCTTGCCGCCGGTTTCAAATGTATAATCAATACCACTGATATTAGGCTGGTATCGCTGGTACATGAAATCGCTGTATGTTTTATTAAAGTAATCAACAGAAAGATTAAGCAGGGAACCAAGTGCAACCGTTACTCCGGCATCTACCTGAATCACGCCAATGCTCTTAGCACTGCTGAACCCGGGATACAATTGTCCGATGCCCAGGTAATTGCCTCCATAATAATCTCCATAAGCATCCAACCGGCCACGGTATACTTCCGGTCTGTTCAACACACCTGTTTTACCAATGCCCGCATTGATCTTTACAGGTATGTCCAGGCTGTTCTTCAAATCATAATGAATACCGAGCGCAGGGTAAAATGCCCATTTCTTATCATATAAAGAGCTGCCATCAGCACGGGCTACCAGGTTAACGTCAAGGTCTTTTTTGTATTTAAACTTCCATGTTCCGTAAAAAGATAAGAGCTTCTCTATATTATGATTGGATAATGCGATTGTTTGACCCGCGTTGTAGCCTGTCACCACTTTCACGAAGTTCGATCCGCCGTTTTCCAAACTGCGCTGCCCGTTTACAGAGGTTAGCCGGTCATCAGTATTACGCAGCTCCCCGCCTAGTGTCATATCCATTTGCAGGGCATCAGAAAAATCATGCAACCAGTTCGCGGAAGTATTCCAGGTGATGAGTTGTCTTTTGTAGGCTGCACTTGATGCGTAAATTTCACCGTCAAGCAAATTGGAAGGGATATACATATCCCTGCTGGCGCCTTCATATGATAAACCTGCTACAGTGCGGATGGTAATGCCGTATCCGAGAAGATAATTTAAACCCATAGAAGATACAAGCCCCAGGTTCCGGTTCCTATCCATAAAAAATTCTTCGCTGCCAACAACCGGGAGGATTAAATCGCGGCTGTATTCCCCGCTATAACGCCCGTTGCGGTTGGCCATCGTCATATTATTATAGAAATGGGCCGTGAAGCGATCGGTGATATTATATTTAGCATTCAGGAATAAATTTTGACGACCAAATCCTGATCCTTTAATAATGCCTTTATCCTGGTGATTGGAAAGTCCAAACAAATAAGAGCCATAACTACCCGCGCCATCTACAAGCAGTGTTTCATCATTCATCATTCCACCATCTTCATATACATCTCTGCGGGCTGTGGTATTAAAGTTGTAGAAGGCATCCCTTTTGTAATCCATATTCTGGAGAAAGTTTACACCGGCGTATGCGCTGCCGCGAACATGGATGGAGCCTGACTGCCCCTCCTTCATAATAATATTCAAAGCCCCATTAGGCGCCTGCACACCATAAGCTGCGAGGCGATCAATATCTTTAATTACTTCTATGCGGTCAATTTGTTCGGGGGTAAAATAAGTGAGTGGGTTGATGCCGGTTATATTGGATGGACCGGCCACCATGGGTATACCGTTGATAAGAATCAGCGGCATAGTAGATTGATCTGTGGGATCGAGGCTTAAACCGCGTAAATTAAGCGTGGATTGGGCACCTGTGGTACCAGACCAGCTTTTGACTCTAAGCCCGGCAACGCTTCCCTGTATAATATTCTCCAGTCCGCTTCTGTTGGCTAAGACCAGGCTATCTACCCTTAGCGAATCCTGGGCCGGAACACTCATAGCAGCACCAAAAGATACGAGCAGGAAAAACAGGATTTTTCCACCCGGTTTAGGGATTAATCTCATAATATATAGTTAGTTCTATTTATTAATAGTCCTTGGTATTTCTCAGGAGCATCTATAATCGAGGAAGGTGTAAATGGCTTAAATAAATGTGTTTATACTGTTTTCAAATATTTAGTTAAAATAAACAAAAGTTTACAATTACTAACTATGGAAGCACAAAAAAAGTTATCCACATTGTTTGCTTTTTTAATGATTGCAACTAAAAAATCAACACCTGCAATTGTTTAACAATATTAAACTTTGTTTATTACCGCTATGTTGCGTAAAGTTTAAGGATTTGTAAAGCTTCTTATACCATTAATATATCTGATGCATACGCTCCTTCATTTCTCCCCAAACTTTTCCTGCTCTTTTCCTTTTCTTAACTTGCGCCCATGCAGGATTATTTAAAAGGATTGAATGAGAGACAAAGAGAAGCAGTAACCCATATTAATGGGCCGCTGATGATCATAGCCGGCGCCGGAAGCGGCAAAACCAAAGTGCTTACTACCCGCATAGCCCACCTGATGGCAAATGGCGTGGATGCTTTTAATATACTGGCGCTCACCTTTACCAATAAGGCGGCAAAGGAAATGAAGGAAAGGATTGAGCACATTCTTGGCAATGGAGAAGCACGTAATTTATATATAGGTACATTCCACAGTGTTTTTGCCAGAATATTGAGAGGCGAAGCACAGCGCCTGGGCTATCCCAACAATTTTACCATTTACGATACAGAAGACGCGAAAAGTGTTGTAAAAACCGTCGTCAACGAAATGAATCTTGACGACAAGCATTATAAGCCTAATACGGTATACAACCGTATTTCTTCTGCCAAAAATGCCCTGGTAACGCCTGAAGAATATGCCAATGATTATGCTATTCAGCAGGAAGATATGCGCAGCAACCGGCCAGCTATCGCGAAAATTTTTGACGCGTACAGTAAGCGCTGCTTCAAAAACGGCGCGATGGATTTTGACGACCTGCTGGTAAAAATGTATGAGCTGCTCAAAAATTTTCCTGAGGCATTGAGTAAGTACCAGCGCAAGTTCAAATATATTTTGATTGATGAGTACCAGGATACCAACCCTGCCCAGTATGAAATTATAAAGCTGCTTGGCGCAATGCATGAGAATGTCTGCGTGGTAGGGGATGATGCACAGAGTATTTATAGTTTCCGTGGCGCTACCATTGAAAATATATTGCAGTTCCAGAAAGATTATGATGATGTGAAAGTGGTAAAGCTTGAACAGAATTACCGCAGCACGCAGAATATCCTGAATGTGGCGAATGAAGTGATCAGCAATAATAAAGGACAGATTGAAAAAACTTTATTCACTGAAAACGCGGTTGGTGAAAAGATCCGTCTTGTGCGCACCATGAGCGATAATGATGAAGGAAAATTTGTGGCTGATACCATACAGGAACAAAAGCTGAGAAATCATTTTCACAATAAAGACTTTGCTATTCTTTACCGCACCAACTCGCAAAGCCGTGCTTTTGAAGAAGCGTTGAGAAGAATGGGTATTGCCTATACGATTTATGGCGGCATCAGTTTCTATCAGCGAAAAGAGATAAAAGATTATATCGCATACCTGAGGGTATTGGTTAATCCGCATGATGAAGAAGCTTTAAAACGCATCATCAATTACCCGGCAAGAGGTATTGGAAAAACATCGGTAGACAGGGCAATACTTGCAGCCAATGAAAATAATATTTCGTTCTGGCAGGTATTGGAACGTGCAAAAGAGTTTGGGTTTAAAGCAGGCACATTAGAGTCTGTTGAAAATTTTGTGCTGATGATCAAAAGCTTTTCAAGCATGCTAAAACATAAGAATGCTTATGAAGTGGCTGTGCATGTTGGCAAGCAAACCAATTTTGTAAAAGAATTGTTTAACGATAAAAGCGCCGAAGGCGTTGCCCGTTATGAAAACATACAGGAATTGCTCAACTCCATAAAAGAATGGGTAGATGATCCACAGCAGAAAGAAGGCGATTTTGAACTGAAGGAATACGATGATGAAATTATTGATGATGATTTTGCAGGAGGCCTATTCAGTAAAGATGAAGTAAAGGAAACCATTGACACTATTAATACAACGGCAACAGACGATGAGAATGCACCGGCGCCAGAAGATAAAAGCCTTGGTGCTTACCTGCAGCAAATTACTTTGCTTACAGATGCAGATGATAAAAAGCAGGACGCAGACACAGTAAAGCTCATGACCATACATGCCGCAAAAGGGCTGGAGTTTGGTTGTGTGTTTGCTGCCGGGCTTGAAGAAAATCTTTTTCCCAATGCAATGAGCATTAATACAAGGGAAGAGCTGGAAGAAGAGCGGCGTTTGTTTTATGTGGTGATAACAAGAGCCAAACAAAAGCTGTGGATAACACATGCTGCTTCACGTTACCGCTTTGGATCTTTAATACAAAATGAACCAAGCCGTTTTATTGCTGAAATACCGGAAACATTTATGGACAGAAGTTTTGCCGGAAGCTCATCACGCAATAATGGCAGCTCAGGATTAGGCAGTGCATTTGAAAGAATGAACCGGGGAGGTTTTGGCGGTGCTGCTTACCAGGCTGAAAAGCAATATGGACCCCCTCCTGCTAAAAAGGCGAATACTGCGCCTTCTTATCTTGCACCCAAACCACAAAACAGGGTGGTTGAACATAAGGCATCTGCTGATTTTGTAGCAAGTGATATCAGGCTGCTTAAAGAGGGTGATAAAATTGAGCACCAGAAATTTGGTTTCGGGCATGTGGTGAAAATAGAAGGCAGTTCACAAAACCCTATTGCGCTGGTAAAATTTGATGTAAACGGCGAAAAGAAGATCATGCTGAATTATGCTAAACTCCGCATCATTTCCTGATGAGTTATGCAAACAGAATACCTCGTCATAGGTGGAGGAATTGCAGGTACGCTTATCAGTTATGAGCTGATGAAGCACAACAGATCTGTTGTTGTTATTGATAATACCAGCGCTGTTAAGGCAAGCACTGTTGCAGGCGCAATACTCAACCCCGTAAATATCAAGCAATGGAGCATAGCAAAAGATTACCGGCAATATATTGCTGAAGCGCTAAATAGCTATTCTGCATTACAATATTTGCTGAACGTTCCTGTGATCACTGAAATACCGATCATAGCTTTTGATGCCCCTGCCACAAGGGAAGATATTTTGGTTCAGCCGTTCCTGCATAATATTACGGAGGAAAATGCTGTATTGATCAATAATGCTTTTACAACTCCGCTTACAACCAAAATAATTGCGTCGGTTTCTCAAATATATGCGGAGTCATTACTCAATGCCTGGCAGAAATTCCTCCATACCCAAAATGCATTTTTAAACGAACGTTTTGAAGCAGAGAAGCTAAGCATTACCAATGGAATGGTTGTGTATAAAGATATCCGCGCAGCAAAAATTATTTTTTGCGAAGGTGCTGCGGCCATACAAAATCCGTGGTTCAATAACCTGCCATTTACAAAAAACCGTGGTGATGCTTTATTGGTATCGGTTCCCGGTTTGCCTGAAAAATTTATTTATCATTATGGTATACGGTTAATTCCTACAGGCAACCGGTTATTCTGGTGCGGAACTAATTATACCTGGAACTATACAAACCTTGCGCCCGATGCTGAATGGAGAAACTACACAGAAGAAAAATTATCGCAGTGGTTAAAGATACCGTTTAGTGTAGAAGATCATATTGTTGCAGAACGACCAACTACTGCCGGGCAACAGCCATTACTGTTAATGCACCATTCATTGCCTGCCGCTTTATTTAACGGCTTGGGAACAAAGGGCTTTTTAATAGCGCCATTGCTGGCAAAGCAGTTCGCAGAACAGTTGATTGGCTGGCGTCTCTGAGGCGGGGTCAGCTATCCTGTTTTCATTTATTTTATTCAGGTTACACTGCATACAAAGTGTTTAAATAGCTGCAGCACCGCGATAATTTTTGTAGCACTATAATGGATGTGACATTTTCGGATGCAGCGCACCGTAATATTAAAATATAAATGCGTCAGGTTAATATAACGCCGCTCTGCGGCTTGCTCCATATTATTTGCTGTACTACAAATATTAAGATGCGCTGCACCTGATCCGGGTATTAGCAATTAAAAACATCTGTTTGTGAATACAGGTAGCTCCCTAAATGGGAAAGAGGTTAAAACACAAAATCCAACGCTACAAAGATGCTGGTGAAAAAACTGTTGGTAATTGCCGATTAGTATTACAAATGCTGAAGCGGAAGTTATTTGTTTATTAAATATATACAGCGCCACTGACCAAAAGCCTGAATGCACTTCTGTAGCAGCAATGATTTTTCTTTGTGCTCTCTGCTCCATAGTGTACTTTGCATGAAACTTATCTGCCGCTTATTATGCGTACATTATTTTTATTACCGCTCTTTATTGTAATCACCACATGCAGTTATGCGCAAACATCAGATCTTTTCACCATCAATAAAGACAGCTCCGGGTTTGAGCTAACCATGAAAGGAGCATCACTCTTAGCTTCTCTTCCATTAAAATGTATTGACCAGGAATATCCTAATAAAACAAGTCATACCTCTGCAAGCGACAGCGATCATATATTAACACCAAAGCAAATTCACCCGGCGTTCTTTGGCTGCTTCGACTGGCACTCCTGTGTGCATGGGCACTGGATGATGATACGCCTGTTGAAAAAATTTCCTGACCTGCCGGAAGCGGCTGTAATACGCAATGCCATCAGCAAAACTATTACTGCTGACAATATACTTACCGAAGTAAAATATTTTGAAGCGCCCATGGCAAACGCCTGGGAACGTACTTATGGCTGGGCCTGGCTGCTTAAATTAGATGAAGAGCTGAGCACATGGAATGATGAGGATGGAAAAAAATGGCATGCCGCATTACAACCGCTTACAAAAAAGATCATTGCGAGATGGATGGCTTTTTTACCTAAACAAACCTATCCTAACAGAACGGGCGTACATCCTAATACCGCTTTCGGATTGGTATTTGCATATGATTATGCAAATACAGTTAAAGACACCGCTTTTGAAAAAGCCATTGTCTACTATTCAAAAAAATTATACGGCAATGATAAAAATGTACCTGCCTCATGGGAACCTGATGGCAGTGATTTTCTTTCTCCCGCGCTGGAAGAAATTGATTTGATGAGAAGGGTTTTGCCACCGGATGCGTTTATGAAATGGTTCAACAGCTTTATTACTCCTGCCGGGCTAAAGCATCTTACCAAATTACCAATCGTATCAGACAGAACAGATTACCAGATCGTGCATCTTGACGGGTTATGCTTCAGCCGTAGCTGGTGTATGAAAGGATTGGCTTCAGCGTTACCGGCTTCAAGTCCTTTTAAAAAAATGATGATGCGCTCAGCTATACAACATTTATCAACTGCTTTACCTGAAATAGTAAGCGGCAATTATGGTGGCGAACATTGGCTTGGGAGCTTTGCGGTATACGCGTTGCTGCATTAGCGCTTTTCATTTGCCATTTTTAAAATAATGCCTGCTTTAGCCACCTGCATGGATCAGCGAAATGTTACACCTCAGATTTACCAGGTATATTCCGGAAGGATATTTTGTTTATGCATTCCATTATCTTGCACCCCAAATTTTCTTTCATGAAATTAGTTTCTTATCTCCGCGACGGGCAGGATCAACTGGCATTGCTTGTAGATGGTTTGTTATATAATATGGATGAGGTTCATCCTAACTTACCTGGCAGCATGGGTATGTTTTTAAATTATTGGGAAGACGCTTTGCCGCTGGTACAACAGGCAGCCGAAGCCATTAAGACAAAACGCTTTTTGCAAAACAAGGGTTTCCCCTATGAAAACGCGCAACTGCTTTCACCGGTCGCATTTCCTACATCACTAAGAGATGCTTACGCATTTCGCCAGCATGTTGAAATGGCAAGAAGGAATCACGGAGCGGGGATGATACCGGAATTTGACCAATACCCTGTTTTTTATTTTTCCAATCACCATAGTGTACAGGGTGCTGGCAATATACGCTGTATGCCCGATCATTTACAGCAACTCGACTTTGAACTGGAAGTGGCTATTGTTATCAATAAGCACGGCAGAAATATAAAAGCAGAAGATGCAGATGAATATATTGGCGGCTTGATGATCATGAACGATTTCAGCGCCCGCCAACTTCAACTGGAAGAAATGAAATTAAATCTTGGTCCTGCCAAAGGAAAAGATTTTGCTACAGCATTAGGACCAGTACTGGTTACACCCGATGAACTGGAACCTTTTGAAGTTCCTGCTAAAGAAAATCATACAGGCAGGCAATGGAATCTTAATATGAAATGCCGTGTGAATGGCATTGCAGTTAGTTCAGGAAACCTGGGTGATATGGAATGGACTTTCGCTGAAATTATAGAACGGGCTTCTTATGGCACAGATCTTTTCCCTGGCGATATAATCGGCAGCGGAACGGTAGGCACAGGTTGTTTTTTAGAATTGAACGGTACCGGCAAACGCAATGATCCTTCCTATACCGAACAATGGTTGCAGCCCGGAGATGTGGTGGAGCTTGAAGTTGACGGATTAGGAATATTGCAAAATACCATCGTACAGGAAGACGAAGGAGAGGATTGGAGCATCCTGGCAAGAAAGAAATAAATACATTTTTTTACGAAAAGACTTTGCAGACCTTCTCAATGGATATAATTATTTTAAGCGGTAATTGATTTCCATATAAAAATCCCAACTTGCACTTCAATTAATAACATCACTATGTTTAAAAAACTTTGCCTTACTGCCATTATCGGCTTAACTATATTACTTACTTCATGCCTTGACACGGAAGAAAAAATCGTGATCAATAACAACAACAGCGGCAACTATACTGTAACCATTGATATGAGCAAAATGCTGAAGCTAGCTGCTTCAATGGGAGGCGCTGATAAGGATGATGCAAAAGAAAAAGAGAAAAAAGATTCGACTGTTTTTTTCAAGCCATATGTAGATACTGCAACTGCATTGACAGCAAAAGAAAAAGAAATGTTCCGTGACGGCAGCATGCGTATAAAGGTAGATGAGGCAGCGAATGAAATGTTTATTACTGTTCATTTTCCATTTAAGCATGTATCTGTTCTTCCGGAACTGAAAGCAAGCTATATGCAAGTGTTGGATAAGCTGAATATCTCTGACAAAATGAAAAACAAGGAAAACCCTGATGGAGGAGATCAGGTTGAGCAGGAATTATCAAAAAACAAAGATGCGCTCAACCCAACACAGGAAGCATACAGCTTTAGCGCAGCCCCGGGAAAAATTACAAACACATTAATAAACAAAGCCCTCATTACAGAGAAATTGGCAAAAGATTCTTCTATGCAGATGATGCAGCAAATGACGATGATGATGGGCGATATGAATTACAAAACAATAATTGTATTGCCCAAGCCTGCTAAAAAATATAATGGCAACGAAGTACAGGCATCTGCCGATAAGAAAACGCTTACTTTCATAACAACACTTACAGATATACTGAACAGGCCCGAAGCTGCTGAATACAACGTGGAGTATTAGTAAGATGGCTTATTGCACAGAATAACACACTGAGTGAGCGGAAGATACCAGTCAATGCGGTGATATTCCGAGAATGTCTGCCTCATCATCCGCTTTATCTGTGTTCTATACTTCCCTTAGCTAAATCTATAGAATTTTACAGTACAGCAATCCAGCGAGGTAAGCCATACAGATTTTTTGCAAACACCCAAAGCCCAATGCCAGGCATGAGGATAGTGAAAAATGATAACAAATTTGAACTATTCACCCACATTAGTTTGTTTACCTTTGCTGCTTAATTTTGATACACTTATTGTATGCAGTGGTATTGTGAATCATTAACAGAATATAAACGCTTAGAAACCAGGGAAGTAAATGTGGGAGACCTGCTTATAGGCAATTTTAACCCCATACGTGTGCAAACCATGACGACCACGGACACGATGGATACCATTGCCACCGTGGAGCAAACCATCCGTTGTATTGAAGCCGGCGCGGAACTCGTCCGGATAACAGCCCCCAGCAAAAAAGAAGCGGAAAACCTGCTGAATATTAAAAATGAATTGCATAAAAGAGGTTATAAAACACCATTGATCGCTGATATTCATTTTACACCTAATGCGGCGGAGATTGCTGCGAGAATTATTGAGAAAGTACGCGTTAACCCCGGCAACTATATTGACAAAAAGAAATTTGAATTTATTGAATATACTGATGCGGAATATAACGCAGAGATTGACCGAATCCGCGAACGCTTCACTCCTCTTGTTAAAATTTGTAAGGAATATGGTACTGCTATGCGCATCGGCACTAATCACGGGTCTCTGAGCGACAGGATCATGAGCCGTTATGGTGATACTCCGATGGGCATGGTGGAAAGCGCCATGGAATTTCTGCGTATTGCCAGGGATGAGAATTATCATAACATTATTCTCAGCATGAAATCGAGCAACCCGCAGGTGATGGTGCAGGCATACAGGTTGCTGGTCCGGCAGATGACGGATGAATTCCACGAAAACTATCCATTACACCTGGGCGTAACCGAAGCAGGTGATGGCGAAGATGGCAGAATAAAATCAGCTATAGGTATTGGTACGCTGCTGGAAGACGGCATCGGTGATACCATACGGGTATCCCTGACCGAAGATCCGGAATTTGAAATACCGGTATGTAAGGATATTGTGAAAAGGTATGGGGTGTCGGCTGTGAGCTATCAGCAGTCAGCTATCAGCAGTCAGCTATCAGCAGTCAGCGGTCAGCCATCAGGAGCTATCAGCTATCAGTCTCCTCCTTCACAACCCATTGCTCACAACCCATTGCCCATCGCCCACAGCCCCTTTGAATACAAACGCCGCGATACTTTTGTGGTTGATAATATCGGCGGGCACCATGTGCCGGTAGTTGTTGCTGACGTAAGCAAGGCTGGCGAAATAACGCCTGCTGTTCTTCAGCGCGTTGGCTATAATTATGATGAAAACCTGGATAAGTGGAATATCGGCGATATGGCTGCCGATTATATTTATACTGAAAACGGCGCATTACCTTTTGCATTACCCGGAACACTGAAAGTGATTATTCCCGCAGCACAATGGGCATCATGCAGTGATAAGGATAAATATCACCCTATATTTTCTTTAGAAGCATTCATCACAGCACCGGCTGATGCAAAAAGCCAGTCAATCAATTTTGTGATGCTGGATTGCAAAGGCAATAACAATATTGCTGCTGATGTTTTGAATATAATAAAGAACGATCGTACAGTTGTATTATGCTTGAGCAGCACCAACAAAAACGCGATGCAATCTGTGCGCAGTATGTTTACCTTACTTGAGGAAAAATATATTGATAACCCGGCAATACTGATAACAGATAGCGGCTGGCAAACACCGGATGAACACCTGATACATTTTGCTACAGAAACAGGCGCATTGTTTTTAGACGGATTTGGAGATGGTATTTGCCTGGGGATGAAACAGGCAAGCTACGATCTGCTTTCTAACAATTATGACCGGCTTAATGCCAGCGGAAGAAATTACATCAACAACAAAAGCGCAGAACAGTTCATTAATAATACAGCTTTTTCGATTTTGCAGGCAACACGTACCCGCATTTCAAAAACCGAATATATCTCCTGCCCTTCCTGCGGAAGAACATTGTTTGACCTCCAGGAAACCACGGCGAAGATCCGTGCTGTAACCAATCACCTTAAGGGCGTTAAGATTGCTATTATGGGCTGCATAGTAAACGGGCCGGGTGAAATGGCTGATGCAGACTTTGGTTATGTGGGCAGCGGGCCGGGAAAAATCACTTTATACAAAGGCAAGGAAGTAGTTAAGCGGGCTGTAAACAGTGATATAGCGGTGGAAGAACTGATCAATCTGCTTAAAGAAAATGATGCGTGGGTTGAACCTTAGATAGCTTACTTACAAAGATATGCTTCTTTGCAGAAGCTTTAAAAATTCATGAATGAATCCAGGTTTTGAACTTGGATTTTTTTGTTACCTATAATATTGCCATATCCTTCCGTAAAATCATCTTCTTCCTGCCTAAATGCTACCTGCGCTATCTGGTTGTTTCTCCTGATCATCCTTACGATACCATTAGAATGAAAAATACTATTGTATTGATTGTTCTCGTTTTCCCTTGCGTATGCTCATTTAATTTACAAAATTCAGCTTAAACATCCTGTTGCAAAAACCGCTTCAATTACACAATAAGCTATCTTTAGTATAATTCTTTATAAACCAAAGCAACAATGAAATACCTTCTTTTATTTACCGGCATATTATTTTCTGTATTACTTAATGCGCAGGGCAGTTTTGAAATTTATGCACTGAAATATGCAGTTCTTAAAGCGCCTACTCCTGTATCCAACTGGGTAAATAACGGACCGGAAAAAGACAGTGTATCCATAAGTTTTCATTTCTGGCTGATCAAATCTCCTGAGGGAAAAAATATATTGGTGGATGCAGGTTGCAGAATAGATCTGTCAAATGCCATCGACTTCGGCCTTACCGACTATGAAAGACCTGATTCCGTTTTACTACGGTTGGGCATACCCGCAGATGCGGTTTCGGATATCATCATTTCCCATCCGCATTGGGATCATATTGATGGATTACCATTGTTTCCGGGGGCTACGGTGTGGATGCAAAAGGAGGATTATACATACTATACCGGGGAAGCATGGCAGAAACCCGTCAAACCAGGTGGCATTGCACCAAGAAACGTGGAGTTTCTGCTGCAATTGAATATGGCCGGCAAATTAAAATTGGCTGATGGTGATAATAAAGAAATCATCAAAGGCATTACAGTTTTCACAGGTTCCCGGCACACTTATAATTCTCAATATGTAGTAGTGCAATCAGGTGTGAATAAAGTAGTAATTGCATCGGATAATATCTGGATATACTATAATCTGCATAAAATGCTGCCGCCGCCATCGTATGGAACAATGAACGCTGCTGGTTACATAAAGAATATGCAGCGGATGAAAACACAGGCTTCAAAACCTCAATACATTTTGCCGGGGCATGATGACGCCATGTTTAAAAAGTTTCCGGCTATTAATGAAAGAATCATCAGAATACTTTAGGAAAAGCTATCTACTCCTTCATCAAATCTTTATAGCTGATCAACTGAATATGCTTCTTTTTTATAAAAGCCTTTATCTCTTCATCTGTAAACAGATCTGTTACGCCCTGCCTGTCTTCTGCCACATTTTCATAGCCTATATGATGTATGGCGCGCATTTCCGCGTCATCAAACGCGGGATGCTCAACAAACAAATAAGTATTGCCGGGTTGTAAGGATTCCAGTGTTGCAAGAAAACCTGCTTTCTTTTCTGCAAAGGTTTTATGCGGCCCGGTAAAGCCAATACTCTTTACTTTTTTCTCAGCAAGATTTATATGTATTTTATATGCTTTGGAAAGTTTTTCAACCATTTGTTTTACCTGCGGATTGATATTTGTACAGCCCATATGCGCGGATATATGGCTGATGCGTGGAATTTTTTTCAGCGCCAGCTCAATCTGCGCCCTGAATTCCTTTTCAATATCTTCTAATGTAAAGGGATGGTCCAGTATAGCGCGTTGGGGATAATTTTTATTCGGCCATATCATCGGGTAAAAATACCCGTCTTCATCTTTTAAAGATGGGCAATCAGAAACCGGTCTCCATTTTACATTATCCCATTCGCTGGTAATAGCAAGATGAATACCAACATCTATGGCAGGATTTTCTGCCAGCAGCTTTACCGCCTCCGGAAACCAGGGTGAAGGAACAATTACTTCAATAGACGTGGCAATACCGTCTTTCCATGTTTTGATCAACGCAAGGTTGCCGCTATGCGCAAAACCCATATCATCAGCACGAACAATCAGCCTGGGAGGGTTTTGTGCATCAGCAAATTTTATGGAAAGAAGAAAAAAGAAAGCAAGGGATAATTTTTTCATGACAAGTTCTTTTGATTACCAGTTAAAGAAGAATATGATACCTTAGCTATGCTTCCCCGATATTAGTAAATCCTGACCAAATGAAGACTGACAACTTGTATTTTAAATTTTTACGTTTAACCCTGCTAATAAAAAATCGGGAGATACCCAATATAAGCATCTCCCGGATTGTTTTCAAACCTGAATACGCGACCCCAAACGGGCCAATTATTTTCAGCAAAATTTGTTTGTTTATCTAAGCATCCAGCGTTTTTCTTAATACCGGTACTAACATCAATCCGGATGCATCCCTGCTATCTACCTGTAAAACTTCACCCGGGCTATTAAAGCGATATCGCCTGCCGGTTATAGTTCCTGTTACCGTTAATGCTGTATTACCAATATACTCAAACCGAACATTTGCGCTTTTGTTATGGTTGGCATATTCTTCCGCAGGCGAAATAATACCTGTGGCAGTTGAATGTTGCTGAGTAAGGTATTCCCGTTTACTTCCGCAGTTGCACATAGTTTTAAATTTTAGTCTTCTTTATAATCAGGTGTATTAGTTTTTTTATTGCCGGTAAATTGTTCAAGCAGGCAAACAGCCCCTGATATAGCCAGCCAGTACAACAATATTTCCCACCACCTGTTACCGAGCCATATTGCAAATGGAACCGCAACCCAAATGCTTACGCAATAAAAGCAGTCGAGCAGGCTTCCGAAGAAGCCTGTTCCTGCTTTTTTTCTTATGTAACAGATAATGTCAAAAGGTCCGTCTTCCGCCTGCAGCAGGTGTGTAAGCCGCCAGGCTGCCAGCACACTTATAAACATATACCAATACATATTTTAACTTTTACACAAATTATGGTTTACGAACACAGAATCCTCTTGCCAGTGATGAATAATGATAGAATCCGCTGCTGTGCACAATTGTTCTGTCAGTGCCTGCAATCCACACATTATATCCGCAAGGTGGTATGGTAGCCGGCGTTTGTATCTGCCATGTACCGGCTTGCCCTGTATTGGCAAGTGTACCGCCGGCAAATGATAATGTAGATGTAATCACAGCATCAATAGAAATTACTGACCCTGCTGCTTCGGCTGCAGGTGTTATACTTATTGACATGGAATGGCAATGATCATCTGCAATTGAATAAGTACCTGCAATAGTATCTCCCGGAATAAAGTCGCCGCAATTACCGGTTCCGTTTGTAATGTTAATGTCTACAACAGGATATGTTTTATCTACATTAAACATTACGGTATTGCTGCTGTATATAATGTTGTCCGTAACATCAAAAAACTCCATCCTTATAAAATGCTTACCTTCTTTTGTTGGCACAAATTTTCCAAAGAAATCATCTACGATTACTGTATTTGTAAATGGATTTGCCAGGTAATCCATCCAGCCGTCAGGCGCAACTGGTGTAAGCGTAATGAGTGGAGATATTACACCAAGCGTATCTGTTTTTATATTCACGGCATCCATTACCGGATGTTCCGCTGTTGCAGGCTCTGTGATAAGCAACCTGTATTTGAAAATATGATTATTCTGGTTGAACAATCTTCCTCTTATCGTAATATTTCCATCAAACGGACTATCATTAGCTGTAAATCCAAGTGTATGCACACCGGTAGCATTACCTGTTATTGCGCTTATCAGATCTACCGGCATTCCGCCCAGCAATTCAATGAATGGATAAATTTCTCCCGGCGGCACATCTTTAGGCAATGGTTTTATTTCAACATTACATTCTTCCCGGTCTCCCCAGGGCGCAATCCAATCCGGGTCAACCGGCGGCACTACACTCCAGGAAAGTATTACCCTTATTTTTGCTTTGCCCGTTTCACACCACTTTTTCTGGTACGGCGTAAGATAAACATGCAATGGCGCATTGTACCACAAGCCTTCCCTCGGTATGGTGGGGATATCATGCACATTTACAGAACTGGTGCCCATGTATACCCAGCCTCCGCCAAAATCCATATAATAAGCCAGGTATTCCATGCTGCCTTTCGTACATAAGCCGCCTGAATAACCGGTTGGTCTTTTTATCTGAACAGCAGCGTTGAGCAAATTATAATTCCTGTTCAGTCCAACACATTTTACTTCTTCATAGCCGGTGTTAAATTTATGCTGCTTTAAAAAATCAAGTATACTGCCCAGGTTAAGGTCATATTTTTTAAAGAGCTCAAACTTGTTACCGGTTATTGCCGAATTGTTATTGAACACAGCATATGCCAGCTGATGACCAATCCTGGCATCTTCTACCTGCCCGGCATAATATTTCTTAAGCTCCTGCAACGAAATATTTTCTTCCTTAACTGGTGGCGCACAATCAAAATCCGCTGTTGCTTCGTCGAGCATTGCAAATTGTTGCTCATTGAGTTTAATATCCACTTGTGTAAACAGCTTATCAAAATAACAGATAATGCTTTTTGATGGCGCTGCCTGTATATATGCTTCAAGCCTGTTGCCCCAAATGGGTATCCACCACCAGTTACCGGGAGGCGGAACGGTATTCCATGAAAGGATTGCCCTTACAAGTGGCAATACCGCCTTTTTATCGCAGCAGCTTTTTCTTTTCGGCTTAAATGTTTTACCAACCTCATAACATATATCACTGTCAAAGTTCAGGTCGTGTGCATCAAAATCAACCACGCCTTCATCATCCCATGTAGCGCCATTATCATAGCTTACAAAAAATCGTACAAATTCTTTGCTGCCCGCGGTGCATGCGCCACCTGCATAGCCAAAGCTTTGCTTTATTTTTATATTGGCGCTTAACCACTCTTTGGCCGGGTTATAACTCACACAAGTCAGCTCTTCAAATGTGGTGTTGAATAAAAGCTCAACTACAGGCTTAAACTCCAGGATCTCCTTATTCTCCTTATCCTGCACCCCAAAATAATTCGGGTTTTCAAGAAGCAATAATTTACTGTTGTTCCGGAATTCAACAAGCTTCGCGGAATCCTGCTGCCCTTTTTCATTCTTCTTCATAATAAAAGTTTTATTTGTTTGTAATAGAGGGTATAGGGTGGATGGTGTAGGGTATAGGGGTGGAAGATATAAGGCCTTAAACCCTACACCTCACGCCTTTCGCCTTTAATGGAGGTTTCTGAAAGATATTATTGAGCGGCGCCTTATTACGAAACCATATGCCGTAAATATTGTTACCTGTTGGTTTGCAGCATTAACGAATACATTTTTTTAAACCCGCGCAATTGCTTTTCTTTAGCCTTTATCTTTACCGCATGAGCACTATCAGAAGGCAAAGCATTATCTCATCAATAGTTATCTATGTTGGTTTTGCCATTGGTATGCTCAATGTGTATTTTTTTACCAAAGAGGGATTATTTGCAGAAGATCAGTATGGATTAACCGGCGTTTTTATCGCCATCTCACTGGCTATGCAGGCATTCGCAGCATTTGGTATGCCTTCTTTTGTTTATAAATTTTATCCCTACTACAATTATCATTTGCCCGATAAAAAAAATGACATGCTTACCTGGGCTTTGCTGATAAGCATTATAGGTTTTATAATAGTGATGATTGGTGGCTGGCTGCTCAAAGATGTTGTTGTAAAAAAATACAAAACCAATGCGCCGGAGCTGGTGAATTATTATTACTGGATCTTTCCCATGGCATTCGGGCTAACTATTTATACCATATTGGAAGCATATACGCAAATCATAAAAAAACCTGTATTAACCAATTTTCTGCGTGAGGTAGAATGGCGGTTGTTTACAACAGTACTGATCGTACTATTTATTTTTCATGTCATTAAAGATTTTTCCCTGTTCATTAAACTATATGCTTTGGGATATCCGGCCATCGCACTAACCTTGCTCATTTATCTTGTCTATTCAAAAAAACTCCACATTAATTTTTCCCCAAGTAAGGTAACAAGGCGCTATCTTAAAAAGATCATTTCGTTTTGTGTATTTGTATATTCCGGTACGCTGGTTTTTACTTTATCACAGGTTTTTGATACTATGGTTATAGCCTCTGTATTGGATGGAGGGCTTGAAAAAGCAGCGATATTTACACTTGCACAAACCATGACAAGTATTATACAGGCTCCGCAGCGCGGAATTGTGGCAGCATCTATCGCGCATTTGTCGCAGGCATGGAAAGATAAAAACATTTCAATGCTGCAGAAGATATACCAGCGTTCTTCCTTAAACCTTCTGCTTTTTGCAGCCGGCATTTATTTGCTTATTGCATTAAATTATACTGAAGCAATTGTTACATTAAACCTGAAACCGGCATACCTGCTGGGCTTTACAGCTTTTGTGGTATTGGGGCTTACTAAAGTTGTTGACCTTGGTACCGGTTTAAATGCACAGATCATCGGCACATCAAATTACTGGAGGTTCGAATTATTTTGTGGTATCATACTCCTGGCGTTTACGTTGCCGCTTACATATATTTTTGTAAAGAAGTTTGATATACTCGGCCCGCCGATGGCTACATTAATATCAACGATCATTTATAATACTATCCGGATCATTTTTCTCTGGAAAAAATTTAAACTTCAACCATTTACCAAAGCAACCATTTATACTTTGTTTATCGCGCTTATAAGCTATGTGATCTGTTATTTCACATTCAGGAATATGCATGGTTTTGCCGGGCTTATACTACGCAGTTTGGCTTTTGTATTATTATACGGTGGCGGTATAATAGCGTTCAATCTCTCTCCTGACGTAAAGCCTGTATGGAACAGTTTAAAAAACAGGTTGAGATTAAAATAATGCAGAACACCGCATATTCTAAGAAGCTATTTAAAAACGATTACGGGGATTTTTTCATATAATGATTGCTTACACTTTTAGCCACGAATCACACTCATTATCACGAATAATTCCGTTGTAACAACCTGGTTATTTCACAGAGGTACACAAAGGCTACACAAAGAGCCACAAAGAATAATATAACGCTCTGTGTAACTTTGTGTATGCTTTGTGGCTCTTTGTGTAGCAAATCCTGTGCGAAATCTCTGCTGATATACAGTAGGCCGCATCAATTTTCCCTACATCATCTTATCTTGCACTAAACATAGTCAAATCTTATGCAAACTGACTTTCTTGTCATTGGCTCTGGTATAGCAGGACTTACTTACGCGCTAAAAGTTGCTAAAGCCTGCCCGGATAAAAAGGTGTTGATCTTCACCAAAACAACTTCTGATGAAACCAACACCAAATATGCGCAGGGCGGCATTGCCGGTGTGTGGGATAATGAAAAAGACAGTTTTGATAAGCATATTGAAGATACACTGATAGCCGGTGATGGATTATGCAATGAGCATGTAGTAGAAATAGTAGTAAAAGAAGGCGTAGACCGTATAAGAGAAATTATTGACTGGGGGGCAAGATTTGATAAGGATGATGACGGGGATTATGCTTTAGGCAAAGAAGGCGGACACAGTGAGTATCGCATACTGCATCATAAAGATGTAACCGGCCGCGAAATGGAAAGAGCCTTGCTCGAAGCCATAAAACAGCAGCCGAATATTGAAATGATCACACATTGCTTTGTGGTTGATATCATCACACAGCACCACCTCGGCTATCTCGTTACCAAAGCCACACCGGACATTGAATGCTTTGGGGTATATGCCTTAAATCTTCATACAAAAAAAATAGAGAAAATTTTAGCCTCCATTACTCTGCTGGCAACCGGGGGCAACGGGCAGGTATACCGCACTACTACTAATCCTGCCATTGCCACAGGCGATGGTGTTGCTATGGCATACCGCGCAAAGGGAAGAATAGAGAATATGGAGTTTATACAGTTTCATCCTACCGCGTTATATGAAGCAGGATTAAGGGGTCAGGCTTTTTTAATTACTGAAGCTGTGCGAGGCGACGGCGGCATTTTACGCAATATCGATGGCGAAGCTTTTATGGAAAGATATGATGAGCGTAAAGATCTTGCGCCACGTGATATTGTGGCAAGAGCTATAGATAACGAAATGAAGCGCACCGGTACAGAGCATGTTTGGCTTGATTGCCGGCACATGGATAAAGAGAAATTTATTCATCACTTCCCTAACATTTATGAAAAATGCATGTCGATGGGTATTGACATCACCAAAAATATGATACCTGTTGCACCTGCGGCACACTATAGCTGCGGCGGTATTAAAACAGATGAATGGGCAAGAACATCTATCAAACATTTATACGCTGCAGGCGAATGTGCCTCCACAGGATTGCATGGCGCCAACCGTCTTGCCAGCAACTCACTGCTTGAGGCAATGGTATTTGCGCACAGGGCTTATGCAGACGCTGTAGAAAAAATAAAAGACAGCTCCGGCGAGGAATGGGGAATATGGGACAGGGATAATATTCCGGACTGGAGAGCCGAGGGCACAACAGCACCGAAAGAAATGATCCTTATTACGCAAAGCCTGAAAGAACTGCAATTGCTGATGAGTGATTATGTTGGTATTGTAAGAACCAATGTGCGTTTGGAAAGAGCTATGCGCCGTCTTGACCTGCTGCATGAAGAAACAGAAGAATTATACAAAACCACGGAGGTATCTCCCCAACTTTGCCAGTTGCGAAATATGATCACAGCAGGATATCTTATTGTGAAATCTGCAACATTCCGCCATGAAAGCAGGGGGCTGCATTACAATACGGATTATTTGCAGAAGAGCGATATTGTACAGAATATTGTGCTGTAGATGGGTGTGGGCGGTGGGCTTTGAGCGGTGGGGTGTGGGCAGTCAGCTATCAGCATTCAGCACTGAGAGCATAAGTATCCTGCTTCTTAAGCACAGCTATATATTGTTTGCGATGGCGAATATCAATAGAAAACAGATAATAGCATATGTTTTTGGCGCTCAGCACCGGTAGCACTGCTCAAAGCCCCCATAGCTGATGGCTGATAGCAAATATCAAATTATCTTTGCAGGATGTATTATATAGTATTGGCGCTGCTGTATTTATTCTCATTTCTTCCGCTCTGGATCATTTACCGGATTTCTGATTTCTTCAGCTTTATATTGCATTATGTTATACGCTACAGGAAGGAACTGTTGATGAAAAATCTCACTATCGCCTTTCCTGAAAAAACAGAAAAGGAAAAGAAGCAGATCCTTAAAAAGTTTTACAGAAATTTTACCGATACCTTTCTTGAGGCGATCAAGCTGTTATCTATGTCGCAAAAAAGCCTTGAAAAGAGAATACAGTTTGATCATTCTATTTTTGATGAATTATATACTTCAGGAAAAAGCTGCCAGGTGCACCTGGGACATAACTTTAACTGGGAATGGGTAAATGTAAGGGTAACCCGGCAGCTTGCCTACGAGTTCCTGGTAGTATATATGCCTATAGGCAATACAGTAATTGACCGGCTGTTTAAGCATTTCAGGGAAAAGATGGGTTCTAAAATGCTGGCAGCCACAGATATGAAAAACGCGATGTTACCATACAGGAATTCGCAATACCTGTTAGCCCTTGTGGCAGATCAAAACCCCGGCATTCCGCAAAAAGCGTATTGGGTGAATTTTTTTGGGCGGCTTACGCCTTTTGTAAAAGGCCCTGAAAAGAATGCACGATTCAATAATATACCTGTAGTATTTGCACGTTTTTATAAACCAAAACGCGGGTATTATGTTATTGAAACCAAACTTGCCGCGCTTAACCCGGCAGAAATGAATGACGGTCAGTTGACATTGGAATATGTTCGCTACCTGGAAGAAGTGATCCGCAAGCAACCCGAAGTTTATCTCTGGAGCCACAACCGCTGGAAGTTTGACTACAAAGATGAATATGCGCATTTAAAAGTGGAAGATAAAACAGGTGTAATAGTTAACTCTTAGTATAGCAGGCTCTTTTTTACAAAACGCCTTCATATATATCCTTTAATATAATAGTAATGCAAATGCTGCCGATGTGTATTACGTCGGTTTCCTCTTTATATTCTTCAAACCGACAAGCATTATCCGCCTGTTTTCTTCCATTACGGATAAACATTTTACCGAATCTATCATGATGTACTCTTTCAAAGATTCAATCTGCATGTAGTAGAAAAATTTTTTGCCGATATCATAATCTTCCGTTGAACATTCCAAATTTTCGCTGATTGGTGTCTCACCGCTCACTCCCAGCGCAAAAATTTGAAATACAACCAAACCGGAGCAAATCCTCCAAATTTTGCCTCTTGTAATTTTTTTTATCAGGTTAAACCGCCAATAAGCCTCTCAAAGAAATCCCGGTAAGTTCAGCCGCAATATTTTTATCTTGTGTATAAATAATCATCGCTTATGTATGCAAAGAGTTTTTTAATTGCAGTGGCATGTGGAATGCTTACTGTTACAGCCGTTGCGCAAAAGAAAGGCGCTGCACCGGCGGCTGATACTACCAAAAAAGCTGCGCCGCCAACGCCGCCCAAAGCAAGTATTGCAGATAAAACAAAGTCAAGCAAAAAAATTGACGGGCTTTTTGTTGTATACCAGGATACTGCTACCGGCAGCGTGCAGTTGTATATCAAAAAACCCCAGATTGGTAAGGAGTTTATTTACCAGAGCTTTTCAATGGGTGGACCAACCCGTTTGTTCCTGAACCAGAACATGATCCGCCAAACATTTACGTTCAGCATTAATAAGAGTTATGACAAGCTGGAATTTGCGCAGCAGAACACTAATTTTTACTACGACAGCACAAATGCTGTGAGCAGGGCGGCCAATGTAGATGTTGCTCCGGCAAATTTCTTTACAGAAAAGATCGTAGCGGAAGATTCAACAGGATATCTTATTGCTGCCGATGGATTGTTTTTGAGTGAAAAGCTCGATCCTATCAGGCCTACCATACCTCCCGGCATTCCGCCAACCATGGTGTTTAACCTTGGCATGCTGAACGTTGCGAAATCAAAATATGCTAACATCAGGTCTTATCCTGACAATACAGATGTAATCGTTGACCTGGCATATGATAACCCAATGCCTTTCAACGGTGGTGGCGCTGATGTTACCGATGCCCGCTATAACCGCATCCGCATGCAACATTCTTTTTTGGAAGTGCCGCAAAATGATTTTAGGCCTCGCAGAGATGATCCACGCGTAGGATATTTTGGTGCGGAAGTAACGGATCTTACCTCCATTTCGCCTGCTCCATATAAAGATTTTATCAGCAGGTGGAACCTGGTAAAGAAAGACCCTGATGCGGCCATAAGTGAACCCGTTGAGCCCGTAGTATACTGGATAGAAAATACAACCCCGGTGGAGTATCGCCAGATCATTAAAGAAGCCGGTGAAAAATGGAATGAGGCATTTGAAAAGGCAGGCTTTAAAAACGCGATTGTAATGAAAATCATGCCTGATACCGCAACCTGGGATCCTGCTGATATCCGTTATAATGTTATCCGTTGGGTAAGCAGCCCTTATCCAAGCTATGGCGCTATCGGGCCCAGCTTCTTTAATCCCAGAACAGGGCAGATATTAGGCGCTGATATTACCGTTGAATGGAGAAGTGGCGCAGGCACCCCCGCTTATGATGATCTTTTTAATGGTAATGCAGGTGCTACAGGCATTGGAAATGTAGCTTTGCCGTGGGAAGCCAACACTACCGATGATGTTAAATCGCCTCATTTAAGCTTCGGCAAATCACATCTTGCATATTGCAATATTGCGCAGGAACTGCAATCGCAATATACTGCCGGGCTAACCATGCTTGAAACGCTCGACAACAAACCGGAAGAAGTAAAGCAAATGCATAAGGAGTTCCTTATCTATCTGATTATGCATGAAATGGGGCATACCCTTGGCTTAAATCACAACATGAAAGCAAGCCAGATGTTGAGCCCTGCGCAGGTAAATGATAAATCAATTACTGAAAAGATCGGGATGATCGGCTCTGTAATGGACTATCCTTCTATCAATGTAAGTCTTGACAGGGCCAAACAGGGTAATTACTATACAACAAAGGCTGGACCTTATGACCTGTGGGCAATTGAATATGGCTATACACCTTTTTCACCCTCGGAAGAAAAAGCCGGACTTGATAAAATATTAAGCCGCAGTACAGATCCGCAACTCACTTTCGGTAATGATGCTGATGATATGCGTTCTCCCGGAGGAGGTATCGACCCCCGTGTAATGGTTAATGATATGAGCAATGATATGGTCGCGTATGCTGAAGACAGGTTTAAGCTTATCAATGCTATGCTGCCTAAGCTGAAGGATCGTTACAGCCAGCCCGGGCAAAGCTACCAGTTGCTCCGCCAGCGTTATTTAATGCTGCAGAATCAACGCCTGCAAATGGCTAATGCCGTTAGCCGTTATATTGGCGGCGTGTATGTTGACAGAAGCTTTACCGGTCAGCAAACTACCACCAAACCATTTACACCGGTATCTGCTGATCTTCAAAAGAAGGCGTTGGCATTGCTGAATAAATATATATTCTCTCCCGCAACGTTTAATACAGACGCAACCTTGTTCCCATATTTGCAAATGCAGCGTCGTGGCTTCAATTTCTTTGGCTCTACTGAAGATTATAAACCACAATCTACTGCGCAAACCATTCAGCTATCGCTGCTTGCACAGTTATTGCACCCGGTAACATTGCAACGTATTAACAATAGTGGTTTATATGGCAACACTTACACCACCGCAGATGTGATGGCTGATCTCAACAAATATATTTTCGCGGAAGATTTAAAAACAAATGTGAATTTATATCGCCTGAACCTGCAAACAGAATACGTAAAAGCTTTATCATCCATAGCTACAGGTACTGTACCTGCTGCTTATGATAATGCTTCAAAATCTGCAGCGCTGTCTTCTTTAAAAAAGATAAAAGCAATGCTTGCAACAGCGGTATCTACCAATGAGCAAACAAGAGCGCATCGTACAAATCTTAATTTCTTAATAGATAAAGCTTTGGCGGTGAAATAATTTCCGGCACAGGTAATAAAAAGCAAATGCCTCAATTTTAAAGTTGAGGCATTTGCTTTTTTATCTCTTCAATCTCACCCTTTTTTCCACAAACTTATGCTTGCCCCATTTTTCCGTTACATCGGTACCATCAGCCAGTGCCGCTTTTTCAAAACCATAAAAAATCAAAGTATCACCCTTAATCTCCCACCGTTGCGTATCCCATGCATCAACATCTGTCGTGTCAGTTGCATAAGCAAACGTTTCTTTATACATATTTCCATTTACTTCGTAAGGCCCTGCACCGGCATAATAAAAATTACCTGCAGCGTCGTACATCACAAAAGCATAATACCCGTCATGAAACATTTTCACCTGCTGGGGAAACCTTTTCGGTTGAATCATCTTTCCATGCACTTCATTTGACACAAGTACCCAGTTGCCTTCTATTGGTGAATAAGGTTTCGCAGTATCTTTCTCTGAAATTGCAGCCTCCTGGTTGTCAATATTGCTATTGCATGCTGCAAAAAATATTGCAGCAAAAAATAAACAGTATCTCATATATAATAGCTTTAAGTTCACTTAATGTTACTTAAGAACCCAGTTGCTTTTTAAGGTCATCGTGATCCCAGCTGATTTGTATATCTGTTATTTTATTATCGGGGTTAAGGCGGAAGATGAAAATATGATCGCTGTCAAAATGTCCTCCTTTATTTGGGATATCGCCAAAATCTTTTTCCTGTGTACCTCTTATCACCACCTGGCAACGTACGGAATCTTCCCCTTCCGCAACCGCCGCATCAAGCGTGTTATCAATATCAGGAAAACAATCTATCAACGCAGTCCATATACCCTTTCCAAGCTCATGTATCTTTCCCTTTCCTGCTTCACCAAGGGGTTTAAAATATATTGTTCCATCAGGGTCGCAAAAGCCCAGCATTTTATCTACATTTTTTTGCTGGTAGGCGAAAATGAAGCTTACACATGCGTTTTTAAGGCTTAATGCGTGTTGCTCTTTAATAGCTGAGGTCATAAAATAAAATTTATGTGTGAAAAATATTATTGCATTACAGGAGTGCTGTATAAAAGGTTGCCCGTTTTCTCATACGCGTTGCCGTAAGTTAATGATGCAATGCCGGCCCAATAAACAGGTGCTAACGCTATAGCAGGCACCATAAAGGGGAAATAGAAATCCTGAAACCCGCTCATGAGGCATAGTACGCAGAAAACTATTCCCGCCAGGCAAACAATATTCAGTATTACAAATTGCCATTTTTTTATCTCCGTTTTTTTGGCAAGCTCAAAAATCAATACCATTGCTGTTATATAAAGGAAAATTCTGGCCGCGGTTCTCCACGCAATATGAAAATCAAATTGAGCAGAAAAATCGTTTGCATTCTTCCCGCTTTCTGTCCAGCTTTTCATATCGCCGCTTAACATAAAGGAGCTATAATTATCCCACACATTCAGCAATGCAGTTGCAATAAGAATGAACAGGAATAATTTTGAGCGCAAGGTTTTAACAGGAGATAATATAGAGTATCCTCCTAAAAACAATAGCAGTATAGCCAGCATCAGCATTCCATACCTGAACCGCTCTATACCCGGATCAGTCAATAAAGTTGCATCAATTCTTGGCGGGCCTAAATGTAAGGGTATCATCGCCGCCAATCCTATTCCAAAAAAAAGCCAGCCCCAGACTTTCCCGTTTTTCTTCAGCAAAAAAATCAATACTATACCAATAAGTATAATGGTCAAACAAATGAAAATATAAGTGGAAAAAATTTGGTTGTTAACCTGCCTTTCGGATGGAAAAAAATTTTCCGCAATTGGATAGAAAGGCAACAATATAAGTATTAAGGCCGCCGCCGATCGAAGTATTTTTTTTAAAAGCATACTGTATTAAATTTACTGCAACAACGTGTAGATATACATTGCGAAGTAAAAATAATACCCTCCCCGGCCAATTGCATTGTAAAACTGCGGCAAAATAGATTTCTTTACATTTTAATGCAATGATTGTGTAACTGGTTTATTCACAATATTAGCCAACTCACTGTTTGCATCAAGGTATTGCTGAGGGGTGCGCCCCGTAAATTCGAGAAAATCTTTTATAAAATGAGACTGATCATAATAAGCGCAATCATTAAATAGCTGCACCCAGTCAACATTCTTTTTTCCGGATATAATATTCATTAAATAAGAGATGCGCCGTATGCGTGCATAATACTTGGGGCTAAGCCCGACTTTTTTGAAAAACTTTCTTTCAAAATTTCTTCTCGACATATATACTTCCCGCAAAATATCATTAACATGCAACATGCCGTTTCTTTCAACAATCAGATTAGCGGCGTTATCAATGCTATCAGCAACAGGGATATTGCTATTACATAATTCCAGCACAAATTGCTCCAGCAATTTTGCTTTATTATCCGCAGCAGCAATAGTCTTTATCTTCTGCTCCATACGCGTTACCGTAGCAGCATCAAATTTCTGCCTCAGATCAATCCGCTCTTCCGTAAACTCATACACAGGTATATTAAAAAGTGAAGCCAGCCCTGCCGGCTTAAAAACAATGCCAGCCATTTCAACAATGCCGCTAAGCCGGAGTGAATAACTATATAGAGACTGCCCGGCAATAAAACTACCAGGCACATTCAGGTTATCAAACTTTTTGTTAGTTAATGTATATGCATCTCCGGTATTAAACACAATGGAGCAAAAACCGGATGGCGGAGATTCAATAACCATATTATCAACCATATCCCCTTCAGAAGTCCATACATAATAAGCTTCAACAAAAGGAATAAGTATTGGAGAAGGACTGAATTTTTGATAAAGCATAATGCCTGCTCTTAATAATATGCGTGGTCCTAATGTACGAAATATCATTAAACCCACGCAACGTTTACTGTTTCTTCAATGTCACTATGCAAAATCATTGCCATGACCCTCCATATCACCACAAAGCCCGGCATTGCTATAGCCATCGTATTACTGCTTGTTATCTTTTCCGGATGCTCAAAAGATAATGCCTCTAAAAAGCAAACATATACCTACACTATCACAACTCCGGTGCTGAAATCAAGAGCTGAAATATTTGCTGCACTTAACGGCAGTATATCAGAGCCCGTTAAAACTGCAGGAAAATTGTATATTAAAGGGCAATATATTTATTTGAACGAAGTTGAAAAAGGTATTCATATCATTGACAACAGCAATCCTTCCAAGCCTAAACAGGTGGCTTTTTTAAATATTCCGGGTAATCTTGATATTGCGGTAAGAGATAATATACTCTATGCCGATACCTATACAGATCTGCTGGCTATTGATATCAGTAACCCTAAAAAGGCTACTATAGTAAACTATATAAAGAATTTTTACCATCGTTATTATTATTATGATAATACAGCGCCTGACATGATCGTTGCAGCAGTAATTAAAAAAGATACAACAGTAGAAGTAAATACCATTTGGGCAGATTGCGCGAATTGCATGTATGCCACTTCAGCACAATCAAACAGCGGCCCAAAATCAAATAGCGGAACAGCAGGCTCTATGGCAAGCATGGTATTAATGAACGATCATCTTTATGCATTACAGGAATCACATTCTTTGGGCATTGTGGATATCTCAACTCCTTCTTCTCCCAAGTTTGATACTACGTATTATGCCGGCTTTGACCTGGAAACAATATATCCCTTTGAAGGAAAATTGTTTTTAGGTTCTATGACAGGAATGTTTATGTATGATATGACCAATCCTCTTGCACCTGTGAAGCTGGGTGAATTTTCACATGGGCGTGCCTGTGATCCTGTGGTTACTGATGGCAAATATGCATATGTTACATTGCATGCCGGCACCTCCTGCGGTGGCGCTGCTAACGAATTGAATGTAATTGATATTGAAGACCTGATGAATCCTACATTGGTTAAAGCATATAATCTTACAAAGCCAAAAGGGCTTTGTAAAGATGGCGACCTGCTTTTTGTTTGCGATGATAAAAGCGGGGTTAGATTGTATGACGCCGCTAATGTATCCGGACTGAAGCAGTTGAGCAGCATTAATATTGAGAATTCTTATGATATTATCGCGGGCAATAAACATGCAATGGTAGTAACAGATAATGGGCTATACCAGTATGATTACAGCAATACTAAAAATATACGCTTTCTCAGCAAATATGCATTGAAGAATTAGACCCTCTATTTTTATACTTCGGCCATATGCCTGATAAGGGTGTATGGCTTTTTTATTTTTCTCAAAATAAATCTTTATCTTAACTTCTTTCACCAAAACTAATTCATGTCCTCATCATCGCACCTCACCCGCTCGCTTGGTTTAAAACTGGCAATAGTAATTGTTATCGGTAATATCATCGGCTCAGGCGTGTATAAAAAAGTAGCGCCCATGGCAGCCGAACTGCATGCGCCTGGTTGGGTGCTTGTGTGCTGGGTACTGGGCGGAATAATAACTTTATTTGGTGCATTAAGTAATGCTGAGCTTGCGGGTATGCTGGCTGATACAGGTGGTGAGTATGCTTACTATAAAAAAATCTACGGGCGCTTCTTCGCCTATCTCTATGGCTGGTCTGATTTTGCTGCAATAAAAACCGCGGCTATTGCAAGTCTTGCCTATGTGTTTTCACAATCGCTTAATCATATCATACATCTTCCACCCATACTTACATCGCTGGCTGATGTAAATATTGCAGGTATATTTTATCCCTTTGCCAATTTTAATGAAAAACTGGTTGCCATTGCATTGATATTGCTGCTCACGTATTTAAATTGTACAGGCTTAAAAACCGGCGCGGGATTCAGCACATTTCTTTTACTCCTGATGCTGAGCGGCATACTGTTGATTGTGTTTTTTGGATTAAGCAGTCCTGCGGCCGATATATCTTCCGCATTTTCATTGCAAACACCACCAGACCACCCCATTACCATGAGCGCGATATTTACAGCTATGCTTGCTGCATTCTGGGGTTATGAAGGATGGAATTCCGTTGGCTTTTTAGGAGGAGAAATTAAAAACCCCCATCGCAATATTCCATTGAGCATTGTGCTAGGATTAGTGCTGGTGATCATTGTTTATTTTCTTGCTAATCTTGCCTACCTCTCACTAATGCCAATCCCCTCGCTTGAACAGGTTCATGCGCAGGGCAGCAGCATCGCTGCTGTTGAAGCGGTTAAAGTTTTCTGGGGAAATGGCGGACAATTATTCATGTCAATACTTATTGTTATCTCCACATTAGGTTGTACGCATGCTACCATACTCAGCAGCGCAAGAACCTATTACGCGATGGCTGCCGAAGGATTGTTTTTTAAAAAAACCGGCGAATTAAATAAAGCGCATGTGCCTGGAGGCGCATTATGGTACCAGGGTATATGGGCTTGTGTGCTTATTCTTTCCGGTACCTTTGACCAGATCACAGACATGCTCATATTCGCAGCGTTCATATATTATGGCGCTACAACAATTGGCGTATTTATTCTGCGAAAGAAAATGCCTCATGCACCACGACCTTACAAAACCTGGGGCTACCCTGTTATACCCGCAATATTTATTTTGTTTTGTGTGATACTCATCTTCAATACTATTATTGAAAGGCCAAGAGAAGCAGGCATAGGGCTGGCATTGATATTGGCAGGAATTCCATTCTATCTGAAGTTCAGAAAGAATATTTCATAAAAGATTTCAGAGCGCCGACGGCAACATTACAGGCTCAAGAAACCGTTATCATGTGGGAACACTGGGCGTCTGTGTCAGATACCCAAAACCAGGGTTAACCGGAAATTACACCCCTTGGTATTTCCTCTTTTTAATATATGCATAAATAAACGCGAACAAAATAATACAGGCAGAAGGTAACACCAGGTTGATCATCTGCCAGGTTGATCTGCTTTCTTCTACCTTTTTCTTATCCAATAAGCGGAGAGTATAATCTTTTCCTCTTGTTTCTAATATACCCGGATTTCCGATGAGGTATTCCATACAGTTAAGAAAAAACTCTTTATTGGCATATGCATAATCCGTATATTCATTCTGCCCCATTTGCAACGGACCTTTTTGTTGCGAAACAACATTGGTTACTATATCTCCGTCAGAAACAACAATCATTTTATTGGCTTCAGCAGCGGCAGGCAAAAACGGAGCTTTATACATGCCCGATAAACTATCTTTTGTTGCAGCCGAAATACGGTTGGTGTATAAAGAATTAAACTGTCCTTCCAGCAAAACCGCCACCGGCACATTGGCACTGGTAAATGTTTTCAGGTCTTCTTCATTTTTCACGCTGTTTAATTCAACTTTTGCAGGAGTACTTACAATGCGTGCATTGGGAGATGTTGCCAGCAATATTGTTTTATTGATACCCTGCGCCTTTACCGTATCAATAGATTGCGGAAATTGCGAAAGCACATAATCAAGATTCTTTGCAACAGGATTATTATTATTGCTTGATAACAGCGGGAAATATGCCCAGGGCATTAATTGCATCTGTGGGCGGTCACCTATCATACCTACTACCTGTGGTATTTCGGTACAATTCAAATCCTGTACTATATCCGAATTTATGCGAACTCCATACTTAAACAATATATCATCAAGGTTTAATCCCATATCAAACGCTATGAATGAACCTTCGCTTCTTCTTAAGCTATCCTGCGTTGCAAACAATTTATCAACCAGCCAGAAAACTTTTCCGCCGCGCATAACATACTGATCAATTTTCAGTTTCTGGCTTTCCGTAAAACCAAGTTTTGGTTTTACGATCAGCATTGCATGAAAAAATCCGGGAATAACCGGCACACTGTCTATAGGCAGCATACTGAAACCATAGTTAGGCTTTATCGTATTTTCTATAAGATCATATACTTCATAATTCAGAGGCTCACCATTACCTGTTAAATAACCCACTACCGGCACAGAGTCCTGCATTACTTTATCTAATGTGTTTGCCAGCTTATATTCCAGGAGCGCTTCTGCATTATTCAAAGAGCTTATGCCGTCAACCGAGCTCTGTCCTTTCAGCAGATCAACAGCAGCAACCCGGTCTTTATATTCAATAATAATTCCGGGATATACCAGCCGCTGTTCTTCACCCTCACCTTTTTTCGTTTGGGCGCGAACGTTAGTAGCATTAATACCCATCCGCTGCAACGAATCAATCAAAATAAATTTAGCCGTATCATTTAAGTTATCTCCCGGCCTGCGGAAATAGTATTGAATATTGTTTCCCGCAATTTCCCTGAACTCCTGCAGCATATCTCTTGTGCTGCCCTGCAGTTTTTTAAAGCCTGCCGGCAAATCACCATCCAGCAAAACGGTGATGGTAGCAGGTTCATCCAAGGATTTAAGCAAGCTTCGGGTAGCGTTTGAAATAGTATATCTTTTTTCTGAAGTCAGATCGACGCGGGTATGTATTTGCGAAGCAATATAGTTAACCAGCACAATCGCTGCCAGCACCAAAAGCCAACTATATTTTGATTGAATCAATTTTTTCATGAGATTAACGATTCACTAATTTTTTATAGGTAAGGAAAAGAAACAGCAACACAACACTCAGGAAATAAATAATATCCCTGCTGTCTACCGCGCCACGGCTTAAACTGCGGTAATGAAAATCTATACCTATCATTTCTATAATATAATCCAACCCGCCCTGTAAAGACGGGATTTTACTTACCGCATTAAACCCATTGTATAAAATAAAACAGGCAAAAGCACTCAGCAAAAAAGCTACAACCGCATTTTGCGTAAGACTGCTGCAGCATATGCCAATAGCGGTAAACGCCGAGGCTAAAAAAATCAAACCAATATAAGAACCAGCAATACCACCGGTGTCTATTCCGCCGGTTGAAAGTTGCTTAATTGTAAATACATATATTAATGTGGGAAGTAAAGCAATAATTACCACTACAAGACTTGCCAGGTATTTGCCGGTTATGATCTGCCATTTGCTCAATGGCCTTGTTGCCAGTATTTCATAAGTGCCGCCTTTAAACTCATCTGCAAAGCTGCGCATGGTAATGGCGGGTATCAATAATAACAAAACCCAGGGCGCCATTTCAAAAAACTGTTCAAGGGTGGCATACCCATAATCAAATAAATTGGTTTCGGGAAAAATGAAAAGGGATAAGCCCGTGAGCAGCAAAAAAATCACAATTGCCATATAGCCTGTGAGGCTGCTGAAAAACTGACGGAGCTCTTTTTTTAAAATAGCGACCATTACAATAGTTTACTCTGGATTATCGGAAACGCTCAAAAATACAATTGTGTATTCAAACACATAAAAATTATTGATTTTACATATAAATTTTTACTTAACTTTCATTCGCTGACTATTTCACCAATTCCTGTGAACCTATATTTTATTCATCAACACAACGGGAACTACCATGAAAAAGCACCTGCTAACACTGCTTATTACAGCACCATTCTTTATTAATGCTCAACAAACCTATACGTGGACCGTATCCTCAGGTTCATGGGCAATAGCCTCCAACTGGTCACCGCAAAGAACAAATCCCGCGCCTGACGATATTCTTCAATTTAACGCCAATGCAACCGTTACAGGTTTGCCTTCAAGTGAAAGTATTGGTAAAATAAACGTATATAACGATGCTGTTATAAATTTTAGCGCAGCAGCAGCAAGTACCATCAACATTGGGAATGCAACTGTAACTGCACCACATTTTATAATAACAGCCGGATCTGCTGTGAATATTACAGGTATTAATGCTATTGCATTAAATATCACTCCGGGTTTTTCAGCGCAGGTTCATGGTAACCTCAGCTTTGGCGGAACAGCGCACCGTTTAACCGCCACTACTGCAAATGCTATTATATTTTCTACCGGCGCGGTATTTACCGCTAACGCGGGTTTTGGAGGAAACGCGTTCGGCAATACGTCTGCCCATGAAAACTCGGTGGTTTTTCAAAGTGGCGCAACTTATATACGTAAAGATGGAGGTAATCCTTTCGGGCTTTCCGCTCCTGCCGCTGTAACTACTTTTAATAGTGGCAGTATTTACCGCCACCAGGTAAATGGCACAGGACCTTCACTTGCCGGAAGAACTTATGGCAATGTATATATCGAATCGAATGTAAATTTTTCCGGTATCGGTTCGGCAAGAGATTGCATTATACAAAACGACCTGAATGTACTTTCCGGGTTCTTTTCTTTCAAACCCAATTCCCTGGGCATACATACAGGCAATTTTAATATTTATGGAAATATACTTGCTTCGGGCTCATCATATATAGATATCGGCAGTGATAATATGCCTGGCGCGGTTCAACTGCTCAATATAAACCAAACCATTGGAGATGGCGGCGGTTCAGGAACAATTACATTTGGCAATCTTACCGTTAATAATACCACTACTACATTATTAAGGCCGGTATCTGTGTCAGGCACGCTTTCTCTGCAAAATGGTAAGATAATCAGTTCCGGTGCCTCGCTGCTGACACTTACCTCTACAGGAATTATTCAAAGTGGTTTGCATGACTATTTCAACCTGCCTTATGCCAATATAGGTTCCGATCTTTCTTATATTGAAGGACCTGTTCGCAAAATAGGGCTTTCCGGTAGCGATTTTGTTTTTCCGGTGGGCATAAACGGTAAACTAAGGCCTGCCGCTGTGCGGAATGCAACCGGAAATTTTACGGTTGAGTTTATCCGGGGCGATCCATACCTCAACATCGGTAACACAATAGGGACGGGTATTCACCATATCAGCCATTTGGAATACTGGAATATTAGCGGCATCGGCTCAGGTAATGTGGAGTTAAGCTTTTTTGACCCCAACAGCGGAGGCGTGACAGATATGAATGCCTTGCGAGTTGCGTGGTTTGATGGATTTCAATGGGTTGATCCGGGCACAGGCAGTTACCTGGGCTCACCGGGAGCCAATGGATCTGTTACCAGTAATACCGTCAGTAATTTTGGAAGTTTTGCGCTTGCCGGAGCTTTGGGATACCCCAATAATCCGCTGCCGGCTAATGCAATAATTTTTAATGCTGCCATACAAAACGAAAATATCCTGCTGAGCTGGTCGGTTGCGGATGAAACAGCATACCAACATTATATGGTTGAAAAAGCTTCGGCACAGGGTAGTTTTATATCAATCAGTCAGCCAATATACACACAAATAACTGAAAATCAAATATATAAATTCATTGATGCCAAGCCGGCCGATGGTAAAAATGAATACCGTTTAAAGCTGGTAAAGCGGGATGGAACAGTCATTTACACTGCTGTTTCAACCATTGATTTCAGGAATAAACTAACCATACTTGTATACCCTAACCCTGCCCGGGAAAAAATATTTATAAAAATTCCGGAATCAAGCAGCATTTCCGAAATAGCGCTTGTCCATATAAACGGCTTCGTTATTAAAAGGTTAATTACCAAAAACCAAACAACTGCTACTGTGGATATTCACGATCTCGCTAACGGAGCCTATTACCTAAAAATAATACAGGCGGGCTCATCCACAATTGTACCAATTGTTAAGTATTAAATAGCCCCAAAACCAACTGCGAAAGGCTGCTCACAAAGCAGCCTTTTTGTTTAATACCTGGTTTGTGTAAGAAAAGTTATTTTATGGGTATAACTGGAATTATAAATGCTCCAGCAAAAAATTACCATCAATTTTAAGCGCTTTGTATACTCCTTTTAAAAATGGAATATCAGGCTTACGCTTACCTGCCAGAATATCAGAAATCTTTGATTGACCTATACCAATTGCGGATGCAAGTTTTGCCTGTGTCATTTTGTTTTCAAACATTTTTAATTCAACTATCTCAACAATTGATTCAGGTATTTTTTTAGGCTGAAGACCTAATACTTCATCTTCATATTTTTCTGCGGCAACAGACATCTCCGCCAATTTTTTCAGTTCACTTACCGACAAATTTGCTTCGCCTTTATCCATCAATTTATAAATAGCTATCATAGTTTCATGATAGCCTTTTCTGGAATTAATTTCGTACTTCATATTCCCCATTTTTTATAAATAACTTTCCCCGCGTTTATTTTGTCATATTCTTTATGTGTTCCAATAAAAAGAATAAAAACTGTTCTTACTTTAAATATTATTAATGCAATTAAGCGATATTGATTCCCCTTTATATCGAAGACGTACCTGTCATTTCCAACACTATCTGTTGTATTAAATGTATTTTTTAATTCAGCAAAGTTTTTCCAATCCGCAGTTTTTGTTTCTTCATACCACTTTTCCAAAGCAGTTGCACTGTCAGGGTGTTCATTAATGAAGGTTTGCAATATGGTCTTTGAAATGATAACCATTGTAATAATAACCTTTACAAATATATAAATATTCCAGCAAATGGATAAATATTACAATTATTATTATTTTAATATAGGTAATGATCTGATAATTATATCAGAATGAATATGCCAGCGCCACTCCATTTTTTGCAGGCTGAAGCCGCAAACTGCTTCCGCCATACTGTTTCATTTTTCTGCTGCCTATTGCCCAAAGTGGAATACCTCCACCTTCCATTCCAAGACCGAAAATAACACAAACAATACCGCCAAGTATTTTACGATCACCTGGTGTAAGCTCATCATAATATCCATTATAGTCATCTGTTTCTTTGCTTCCGGAAGAAATCAGCACAACACCGGTTGCCAGTAGGCCCGCGCCTACACTGGTAAGCACAATACCCGTATTCCTCATTCTTTTGAACCGGATATATTTTTTCTCGTTGTAACTGGCTGACAGCGTTTCCTGAAAAGAATAATTACTTACGGGCTGAGTTAAAAATTTTTGGGTAAATGTGTACGATGACTCCGGGTCCTGGGCCTGAACAAAAGACGCGAACAACAGGCATAGCATTACACAAAGGGGTTGACGTTTTTTCATATTTCTAGGTTTATTAAAGGTTGATAACTGCAATTTATTATTTTAATTGCATTTTGATTAAAATTAATGTGGCTACAACTTTGCAAACTCAGAAATGAATAAAGTTATTTGCTTTTACTGTCAGGATCAATGTTTTTTTATTGCTTGCGGGGCAAACAGCCGGCTTTAAGTCAGATACGCCGGAACTATTTGATAAATCAGGAAACAGAATTATCCCCGTTGCGTTTTACAATCGATAGCCACAAAGTGTATTCTTTATGTTCCAGCGATCAGTCCGCAGATGAAAGCATTTTCTGGTAGAAGAAGAGCAAAAAATGAGATGACCATTATCAGGTTGCCTCACACTACTACAATGCATGGATGACAAGGCACTTCAAAACAACACAAGAAAATACAAAATTATATACTGACTTTTTTAACTGAATAAACAAATAAGAAATCTGTTAAGCATTTGATACAAAGTTCTCTTGTTTTGCAGGTACATCCGTCGGTTGATCTGAAGTACGCACGAATTTATTAGGATGCATTTTCAATTTTCGCGCCGGAAGTGGGCGGTGAGACACCGCCCACGACGCATGCCCTTGTTGGTGGAGACACCAACCAGCGAAAATTTGGAATGCCCCCATTTATTAAGGGAAATTTTACTTTTTACTATTTTCATTAATTTTATCACTCAAAACTAACATTGCAATTGCTTGGCGAAAATAACCAGGACGATTCTTTACTAATTCAGCGATTGCGGCAAAATGATGCCGCAGCATATATTGAATTGTATAACAGGTATCATTCCAAAATGTACAGCTGGCTGATCCGCTTTGTAAAGCTTCCGGAAATGGCAGAAGATATTATCCAGGAAACTTTTCTAAAGATATGGGAAATACGCCATCGCCTCCAGCCGCAGCAATCTTTTCCTGCTTACCTCTATCGCATAAGCCGCAATAAGGCGTTTAAGCTGCTAAAGAAAATTTCCCGCGACGAAAACCTGCGTGGCAAGGTGCTTGTCCGTTCTGCCATTGAGCTCAACGACCCTGAAAAAGATTTTCAATGGCAGCAATATCAGCAGTTGCTGGATAATGCCGTAAGCCGGCTGCCGGTGCAAAGGCAAAGAGTATACAGGCTATGCCGGCAGAACAATAAAACCTATGACGAAGTAGCAAATGAACTGGGCATTTCAAGAAATACAGTAAAGGAACATATGATGAAAGCCGTGCAGGATCTCAGGCAATATTTTTACCGCTATGATAAAGTCATTCTTATGACTTTCCTTATTACAATACTACATCTAACGATTCAGGCTCAGCAGGCGGGATAGTTTTGCATTAATGGTTTCATTTTCCAAACAGATCGCCGAGCCGACCGCAAGTACCCTGAGTATAGTGCCAGGCAAGCCACTCATAGCAAAATTGCTATAATCATTATTTTTTCAGCCTACACCCACCCTCTTTTCTTTTCCGGGGCTTTATTATATATAAACAGGTATTTATACCCCACTACGGATGCAAAAAGATAATACATATTACAAGGAATTAATGACCCGCTTCCTCAATAATGAATGTACAGACGAAGAGGTGGTGGAAATACTTGATTATATCGGCAAAAGCGATTCCAACCGACTTCTGCTTGAGCAAATGCAGGCTTTTTATAAAGCATCCCTGCAGGAAGATGATTTACCGGAAGCCGCCGGGTGGAGTAGCCGGGTAAGAATGGAGTTGCTGAAAAATATAAATACCAGAACCGCTATTCCTGTTTATAAGAGACAATTCTTTCGCGCAGCGGCTGTAGTGTTCCTGTTACTTTCAGCAGGTGCGTTTTTTTATTTCAGCAGCCGCAAAACAATACATAACGATATTGCTTCAGGAAGAAAAAGCGAGATTATCCTTCCCGGCAGCAATAAAGCCACGCTGACTCTGGCAGACGGTTCATTAATTGATTTAAATGAAGCGGGTAACGGTGACATAGCATTTCAGGGAGACGTAAAAGTGATAAAAACAGATGGAAAAATAAACTATAATGTTGCCAATACAGGTAGCAATGTGATTGCATATAATACAATTACCACGCCCCGTGGAGGCCAATACGCCATAGTATTGGCCGATGGCAGCAAAGTATGGCTGAATGCTACTTCTTCACTACGATTCCCGACATCTTTTAACGGCAGCTCCAGGAAGGTAGAGTTAACAGGTGAAGGATATTTTGAAATTGCACAAAGCAAACTACCGGATGGAAGAAAACAGCCTTTTTTTGTGTCGATCAATACCGCTTCCGGCCACGGAGGTATTGTGGAAGTTCTGGGCACACACTTTAATATAATGGCCTATGATGAAGAAGGAGCGATCAATACTACCCTGCTTGAAGGGGCTGTAAAATTAAATACAGGAGAAAAAACCGTACTGCTGAAACCCGGCCAGCAGGCGCACGTAACAAAGGGAGTCGATCAGGTAGAAGTATTAGTTGATGTAGATACCGACAGTGTAATAGCCTGGAAAAATGGTGAGTTCAGATTTGATAATACGGATCTGAAGTCTATCATGAGGCAGATAGAACGGTGGTACGATATAAACATCATATACGACAAAAATATTCCGGAAATAGGCCTCTCAGGAAAAATTAAGCGGAAAAACAATATAGAACAACTGCTTGAAATACTGGAAGCCACTCATAAAATTCAATTCAGGATAGAAGGGAAAAATGTATTTGTTGCGCCATACAAAAAACAATAAAATTTTTCATTTCATCCTTAACTAAAACAAAACTGTAATTGCTTATGGAAAAAAAATAAGCCCCCAAGGCAGCCGAAAATAAAACCGGAAATGCGGTCAACATTCCCGGCGATTGATGGGCTGTTTAAAAAATTCAAACTGTCTGACTTAAATTTTTTAACCCAAACATTCCAAATTTATGGATTCAAGACCGTTTTGCCAAGCTCCCCGGCGCTATGGTAAGCCTTTTACTCAAAAGTTGTTGATTATGAAACTGACTGCAGTTTTAATCCTAGCATTCACGTTTAATCTTAATGCAAAATCTTTTTCACAAAAAATAAGCATTGCTGAAAAAAACATTTCCCTGGTAAAAGTTTTCAGGCTGATTGAAAAGCAAACCGGCTACGCTTTTTTCTATGAAAAAAAGATACTGCAAAAAGCCAGCCCCGTTTCGCTTAACATACAAAATATGGAGCTTACCGAAGCATTGAATATCTGCTTTAAGGAACAGCCTCTTGTATATGAAATAAAATATAATACCGTTATCGTCAGGGAAAAGGAAATGCAGCTTGTTCCTTCTGTACGAGGCGAGGTTGTGCTGCCTCCTCCCCCTGTCACCATACAGGGAAATGTAAAAGATGAATCGGGTAACCCCCTGGCAGGAGCTTCCGTGAAGTTAAAGGGTACAGAACGAGGCACTACAACAGATGCCAATGGTAATTTTACGCTTCAACTACCCGATGCAACCGGAACATTAACGATTTCCTTTGTGGGGCATGAAACTGTTGAAATAGCGGTTTCAAAAGAAACTTTTTTGAGGATAGTTTTAAAACCGGCGGCTACCAGCACCCAGGAAATAGTGGTTACTGCCCTGGGCATCAAAAGAGATAAAAAAGCACTGAGCTTTGCCACAGGCGAGCTGCGAGGATCAGATTTTGCCAATTCAAAAGAAACCAACCTGGGTTCGGCACTTTCTGCAAAGGTTGCCGGCGTACAGGTAACATCTTCCGCGGCAGGCATGTCCGGCGCTTCCCGGGTAATTATACGCGGCAATTCTTCGCTTTCGGGTAACTCCCAACCCCTGTACGTTATTGATGGTGTGCCTATTGATAACTCCAACAGAAGAAGCCTGGGTTCACAGACCTTCGCTACCGGCGTAGATGGCGGAGATGGCATATCCAATATTAACCCCAATGACATTGAGTCTGTAACAGTGTTGAAGGGACCTAATGGCGCTGCGCTTTACGGTCAGTTAGGCGCTAACGGGGTAGTAATTATCACTACCAAATCAGGTTCCCGAAACCGTAAGCCCACTATCAGTTACGACGGCAGCTTTTCAACAGGTAATGCATTGGTGCAGCCCGACTATCAAAATGTATATGGGCAAGGCTTTAACGGTAATTTTACATTTTATAGAAAATCTGATGGCTCAATAGTAGTTTACGATCCGGCTTTAACAGGTGGTATACCAAAATTGAGCGGTGGACGAAATCCAACCAGCCGTGGGAGCTGGGGTCCAAAAATGGATGGGCAGCTTGTAGAAGACATGTGGGGGGATACCACAAATTACTCTCCCATAGAAAACCCGTATACCGCATTCTTCCATCCTGAAAAAATGCTGATGAATACGCTTAGCGTTGATGGCGGTGGAGAAAAGACAACATATTACGCTTCTATTACCAATCTGAACAATGATGGCTTTCAGCCTACCAATACGCTTAAAAGAAATTCAGCAACAATAAAAATCTCAACAGATATCGCCAAAGGGCTGAACCTGGATGTAAAAGCCAACTATATCAGGCAGAATGTTGTGAACAGACCGCACCTTGGGGATGATGGGCAAAACCCGGTTTATCGTTTTCTGTATATCCCCAGGAGCCTTAGCATGGAGGGGCTCAGCAGATATGAATATACCGCTAAAGACATACAGAATTCGCGTGATATCGGGGGCGCCGCATTTTTTGTAGGCGGAGAAAAAATATTTGAAAGCAATTCTGTTACCTCCAATCCCTTCTGGACAATTAACAACAGCCATAATGAAGACCAGAGAGACCGCCTGATCGCTTATGCCAAATTGAGCTACCAGCTGGCAAAGGGCATTTCTATACAGGGACGCTATGGAACTGATTTTTACTACGAACGGCAGTATGGTTGGGATGCAGTTGGCACAAGGATACAGCAAACCGGAAGAGTTTTTGAAAACAACGTTTATAACAAGGTAGAAAACGCTGATGTGCTGATAACCGCGGCGCGGGACATAGGAGAATTCTCCTATTTTGTTAATATTGGCGCCAACCATCAACAGAACCGGTATCGTCTTACGGGCAACACAGGTACCCAGTTAAGTATTCCTCAGCTGTATGCTATTGGAAAAACGCTGCTGAACACGCCTGGCCTTGAAGTTTCTGAATATGATATTAACTCCGTTTACGGAGCGGCAAACTTTGGATATAAGAACACCTGGTTTATTGATGTAACTGCCCGTAACGACTGGTCCTCTACCCTGCCTGTTAAGAACAACTCTTTTTTCTATCCTTCTGTCGGTGCAAGTGTAATTCTCACAGACGCACTGAATATAAACAGCTCTTTTCTTGACTATGCCAAGATCCGCGGCTCATGGGCGCAGGCAGGACGGTCAGGAGATCCATATAATACAGTGGGTTATTTCGGGTTGAATGCCAATACATTTCAAAATCAACCTCTTGCAGGCTATACGGAAGTAATTACCGACCCTAACCTGAAGAATGAGTTGAAAACGTCCTACGAAATTGGTACAGAATTAAGGTTTTTGAAGAATAGGCTGCTAATAGACTTTACCTATTATCATTCCGTTACAAGCAATCAAATACTGCCTATCACTATTGCGCAGTCTACGGGATACAGTACCAAGCTGACCAATTCCGGACGTATACAGAATAAAGGGATCGAAATGCTGATTTCCGGCACGCCGGTTAAATTGAAAAATGGTTTCAGATGGGAATCAAGCTTCAATTTTGCAGCTAACCGCAACAAGGTACTGGAACTTATTGAAGGCGTTTCGGAGTTTCTTGTCGGGTCAGACAGGAATATCCGTATAACAGCGGTACCGGGAAAACCCTTCGGTGTACTAAATGCAGCAGACTATGCCTATGCACGTGATGATAAAGGCAACAGGCTGATTGACGACAATGGCCTTCCTGTTGTGAAATCTGTATCTACGCTCGAATTGGGCAATGCCAATCCCAAATGGACCGGCGGTTTTGCCAACAGCTTTTTTTATAAAGGATTTTCGCTTAGCACCCTCATTGATATGCGCAGGGGCGGTCTTATCTTTTCGCAGGGACGCGTGCAGGAAGCAGCTTACGGCACTTCAAAGCGAACACTTGAAGGAAGAGAGGGAGGGCTGCTTGTGGAAGGTGTTAAAGCAAAATTGGAGAATGGCGTTTGGGTAGCTACGGGCGAAAAGAATTCCCAAACAACAACAGCCCAGGCATTCTGGAACCGTGTGGCGCCGGACAAAGGCTTTGCCGTGGCAGAAGAATTTATTTATGATGCCAGCTATACTGCCATCCGTGAAATACGTTTGGCTTACCAGTTACCTGCCAAATGGTTAACCGGCACAAAAGTGCTTTCAGGAGCATCGGTAGCAGTTTACGGCAGAAATATTGGCTACCTGGAACGCCATACCGATGGATTCTCGCCGGAAAACGCTTCAGTAAATGTGAATACAGGAACGCTCGGAATGGAAGGGCATTCCCTGCCGTTGATGAGAACCTTTGGTATTGATGTTAACGTAAGATTTTAGAAAAAACAAAAAATACTCGGATGAAAATATATAGTATACTGCGCGAAAGCGCTGCAATTTTGGGTGTTGTCACTCTATTGTCCGCCTGTACAAAAAATTTTGAAGCATTAAATATTTCTCCAACCCAGCCTGCTTCAGTTCCACCCGAATATATTCTTTCAAATGTACAGTTGAATGGATTCCTGGCTGAAGGCGCTAATTGGTGGCAGGTAGGGTCGTGGGTGGAGCAATGGGCAAGCGGAAGTCTTTCAGCGCCATCTCAATACCTGGAAGACAGGGACATATATGAAACCAGGAACTGGGCGGCTCATTATGGGTATATACACAATCTTGCCCAGATAAGGAACCGCTTGCTGAAAGGCCAGGAAGAAAGTCAGTCCGGTAAAACCAAACTGGCAATTGCCAAAATCAACGAACTGTATATCTGGCAAAGAATGACCGATTTCTGGGGTGATATCCCTTATTCTGAAACCGGGTTACCTGAATCGGAAATTATACTAACGCCGAAATACAATACCCAGGAAGAGATTTATAAATCCATGATTGTTGAGCTGGATCAGGCAATGAGCCGGTTAAGCGCCTCAGATCTGTCTTATGGCAATGCGGACCTTGTATACAAGGGAAATGTGAACGCCTGGAAAAAATTCGGCAATATGTTAAAGCTCAGGATAGGCTTCAGGTTGCGCTATGCAGATGCTGCATTATCTCGTAAAACAGTGGAAGAGGCACTTGCGGGTCCGATTTTTGAAAGTAATGCCGACAATGCAAATATGCCTACCAATCCGCAGGACGGATTTGCTATAGGTTATCACCCTGTAATAGGAGGTTATAATGGAAGTAAAGAATTAAACCAGCTTGCAGCGCCATTTATTGATATGTTGCTTGCTAAAAATGATCCAAGGCTTCCTAAAATTGCTGAACCTACAGAAAACTCAAAGAAAGACGGTAATCCTATATACCGTGGGCTTGGAGTAGCGCTCGGGCAAAATGTGATCATTAACAGGGATGATTATTCATATGGCACCATTTCAATTTACAACGACAGGAAATCTACTTTTCCTTATTTATTTATGTCGTACTCCGACCTCTGCTTCTATAAGGCAGAGGCCGCATTGCTGGGTTGGGCAGGGCTTAGCCCGGGTGAGGCAGAAGCCTTTTACCAGGCAGGTATCAGGGCTGCTATGAAAGTAGCCCCCTATAACATACCAGACGCACAAATCGACACCTATATCACTAACGAAGGCACCCTGTCCGGAACGGAAGATGAGCAATTAGAAGAGATCATGGATCAGAAATGGATCAGCCTGTTCATGCGGCATTATGAGGCCTATGCCGAGTGGCGCCGTACAGGGTATCCAAAACTGATCCCAGGTCCAAACCAGGGAGTTACCAACGGTACAATACCCCGCAGAGGAGTTTACTCCGGTACAGAGCGCTTTCGCAATCCGGATGAGTACAATACAGCCGCAGCCAGGATGTCCAACGGCGACAGCTATTTAAGTAAAGTTTGGTGGGATAAAAAGTAAAAGCAAAGGCTGTAATGCCCAGCCGTAATAGGCTATATATTAATAATGTGAGCAAAAAATATATACTACAGAAGTTTCGCTGAATTCAATATTCAGCGAAACTTTTTTATTGAATAGTATTATTTCCCTGCTATTATACTTAAAGCATGGTATCCGCTGAACAGCATGCACTTATTTGAATGCATTTACCCTGAGTGTTCCCTTAAATTACTTATATTCGGCACTCAGTTGAAATTGCTTATGAATAAAAAAGTGGCTTTATTCGGCGAATATTTGCTAAGGCTCACTCCCCCATCTCAACAGAAAATTATTCAGGCAGACAGCCTGGAAATGCATTGGGCAGGTTCGGAAGCTAATATTGCCGTTTCTTTATCAATATTCGGTAATCCTTCATTGTATATTACGGCATTGCCCGACAATGAATTGTCGAGAGTGGGACTATCTCATTTATATAAATACCAGGTTGAATCAGAAGTGGTACATACCCATGGGAACAGAGTGGGTACCTACTACTACGAAAGCGGACAGGGTGCCAGGCCGGGCAGAATAATTTACGACCGTGAATATTCTGCTTTAAGCTTTTTGAAAAAAGGCGATATAGCCTGGAAAAAAAATTTTGAGCAATCAGATTGGTTTCACTGGAGTGGTATAACCCCGGCGCTAAATGAAAGCCTTGTTGAAGTTTGCGAGGAAGCCCTGACTGCAGCAAAAAAAAACGGACTTACTATTTCGGCAGATTTTAACTATCGCAACACGCTTTGGAAATATGGCAAGAAACCATCTGACATTATGCCTAAGCTGTTAAGCTATTGTGATGTGCTATTGGCCGACATTGATACGGCTAAATTATATTTCGGTATTGAGCCCGATAAAAACAATCTTGTAGAAAGCAGTTTTGCGCTCATCAAAGAAAAGCTACCGCAGGTAAAACATATTGCCATGACCATGCGTGTGCAGGAAAGTGCCAGCAATAACCAGTATATTGGTTACTTATGGCATGATGGAAAAATACACCAATCAAAACCATATCATATACAGCAGATAGCCGAGCGGATAGGTGCAGGCGATGCCTTTATGGCTGGAATAATTCATGGCTTAAAAAACAAATTACCACTGGACGAAACCATAGAATTCGCAACAGCCTGTGGCGTAATAAAGCACAGTATTACCGGCGATTTTAATATTGCTACCCTTGATGAAGTAAACACCGTGATTAAACAGGGAGGAAGCGGGAAGATAATCAGGTAAGGTGAAAGGTTTATTGTTTATTGTTTTTGGTTTGTAGTTTACTGTTGTAAAAAACTATAAACCATAAACTACAAACTACAAACCATAACCCGGAAGCTGCCCATTTCAAATCTCAAATTTCAAATACCTAACATGACTCAACAGGAAATTGCTGCTCTTGTAAAACAAACCGGCTTTATGCCTTTGTTTACACATACGGATGTAACGGTTTGCAAAAATGTATTGAAGGCTTCATACGATGCAGGCGTGAGATTATTTGAGTTTACCAACCGCAACGAAAACTCATTCGACATTTTTATTGAGCTGCGTAAATATTGCAGCCAATCCTTACCCGGAATGATACTCGGCATCGGCACTATCAAAAACGGGCAGCAGGCAGAGCAGTTCATTCATGCAGGCGCTGATTTTTTAATATCTCCCCTCATCAACCAGGAAATTCACGAAGTATCTTCAAAGCATAAAAAATTATGGATGCCGGGTTGTGCCACGCCATCTGATATTGGCATGGCCGAGAATTGGGGGATAAATATTGTAAAAATTTTTCCGGCAAAACAATTGGGCGGACCGGCATTTATCAAAGCGGTAAAAGCTGTTTTTCCCAATATGCAGTTTATGACAACAGGTGGCGTTGAACCAACCCAGGATGACATAAGCAGCTGGTTTAAAAGCGGGGTGGCCGCAGTAGGTATCGGTTCACAACTTTTTCCTCCCGATTGGTTAGCTAATAATCAATATGAAAAAGTAACGGAACATGTTAAAAATATCATTGGTTATATTGATAACGCTAGAAAGTGAGGCGGAAGAAATTGTGAGATGAGAAAGGTCAAAATCTCACCTCTACCATCTCACGTTTCACGGAATTTTCTATCATTTTTTAAAACGGCTATATGAAAAAATTTCTGGACGAAGATTTTTTATTACAGACTTCAGTTGCTAAAAAACTCTATCATGATTATGCAGAAAAAATGCCGATCATAGATTATCATAATCACCTGCCGCCGGCAGAAATAGCTGCCAACAAAAAATTCAAAAACATTACCGAAATATGGCTGAAGGGCGATCACTATAAATGGAGAGCCATGCGCACCAATGGCGTTGATGAAAACGATATTACCGGTAACGCTGACGATTACACGAAGTTTGCACGATGGGCGGCTACCGTTCCTTATACCATGCGCAACCCGCTGTATCACTGGACGCACCTTGAGCTGCAACGCACCTTTGGCATTAAAAAAATACTGAACGAAAAGACCGCCAAAGAAATTTACAAAACCTGCAACGACAAATTACAAAAACTGCCTGTTCACACTATAGTTAAAAAATTTAAAGCCGAAGTTTTATGTACAACGGATGATCCCGCAGATTCGCTGGAGCACCATATTGCCATAAAAAAATTAAAAGGCGCGCCAAAAGTATTTCCGGCCTTTCGTCCTGATAAAGCAATGGCGGTTGAAAATGCCGGCACTTATAACAACTATATACAACAATTAGAGCAGGCTGCTAAAATAAGCATCAATAGTTATGAAGACCTGCTTGAAGCATTAAAGCTCAGGCACGACTTCTTTCACGAAACCGGTTGCCGCATTTCTGATCACGGACTGGAAACCATGCATGCTGATGATTTTACCCTGAAAGACCTGGAAAGAAGTTTCAGCGCTGTAAGAAAAGGAAAGGTGTTGGATGAAAAACAGGTGAGCCAGTTTAAATCAGCCACCCTGCATTTTATCTGCCAGTGGAACGCGCAACGGGGATGGGTACAGCAATTTCACGTAGGCGCTTTACGCAATAATAACAGCAGGCTGTTAAGTTTACTCGGCGCTGATGCCGGCGTAGATTCCATCGGCGATTGGCAGGTTGCCCAGCCAATGTCGAAATTCTTTAATCGCCTTGATAAGGAAAACCAGTTAGCTAAAACCATCATCTATAATAACAATCCATCCTACAACGCCGTATATGCAACCATGGCTGGAAACTTCCAGGATGGAAAAACGCCGGGTAAAATTCAGTTCGGCTCGGGCTGGTGGTTTCTTGATCAGAAGAATGGCATGGAAGAGCAGATGAATATATTAAGCAATATGGGACTGCTGAGCAGGTTTGTAGGCATGACCACTGATTCAAGAAGCTTTCTTTCATTTCCGCGCCACGAATATTTCAGGAGAATACTTTGTAACCTGATAGGGAACGATGTAGAGAACGGGGAACTTCCCCGCGACATTACCTGGCTTGGTAAAATGGTGCAGGATATTTGTTATAATAATTCTAAGGAATATTTCAATTTAGGAGAACATTAAACGTGAAACGACAGATGTAAAACGTGAAAATCCCAGGTCTGTCATTTCACATATCACGGAAATCAAACACAAACGATCGTAAAACCATATCATGTCAACAAAACTTCCAGACCTTCAGCAATCCATATCAAATTCAGCCGGCTCTAAAGGAGTGGGCAACTATCGCTGGTATATATGCGCCCTTCTCTTTTTTGCAACAACGGTTAATTATCTCGACAGGCAGGTATTGAGCCTGCTGAAGCCCGAACTGGAAGAAGAGTTTGGCTGGAGTAATACAGACTATGCCAATATAGCGGCTGCATTTCAATTCACCTATGCCATCGGGTTGCTGTTTGCCGGCCGTATTATTGATAAGCTAGGTACCAAAAGAGGATATGCATGGGCAATTATTATATGGTCAGTTGGCGCTCTTATCCATGCAGAAGCCATTCCGATAGGCAAAGGTATTGCTTCAACACTTGGATGGATTGGTATTGCAGCCATACCGGTATCGGTACTGGGCTTTATATTTGCGAGGGCAGTTTTAGCCATTGGCGAGGCAGGTAACTTTCCTGCGGCCATGAAAGCCACGGCTGAATATTTTCCTAAAAAAGAAAGATCCTTATCGGTTGGAATATTTAATTCCGGCACTACTATAGGAGCTATACTTGCTCCGCTTACCGTGCCATGGATGGCAAAGGTATGGGGTTGGCAGTCAGCGTTTATCATAATAGGATTGATTGGTTTTATCTGGCTGGTCTTCTGGTATATTTATTATGACAGACCTGAAAAACAGAAAAGATTAAGCGCCTCTGAATATGCGTACATTAATAGCGATGAAGATGAAAAACTTATTGCTGAGGAGGCCGGACAGGAGAAAAAAGTACCCTGGTTGAAATTACTGCAATACAAGCAGACCTGGGCTTTTGCCGTGGGTAAATTTATGACGGATGGCGTATGGTGGTTTTTCCTGTTTTGGTTACCGGCATACCTTAAAGATCAATACCATATGGAACCAACGGATATGGCCATCCCGCTGGCTGTTCTGTATAGCATGACAATGGTAGGAAGTGTTGGTGGCGGATGGTTCCCGGCTTATTTTATTAAGAAAGGCTATACGGCCTATGACGGGCGAATGAAAGCTATGCTTATTATTGCGTTTATACCCCTGGTTGTGCTGGCGGCACAACCCTTAGGGCACATCAGTTTTTGGGCACCGGTTTTATTAATCGGCATTGGAGCTTCCGCCCACCAGGCATGGAGCGCTAATATTTTTACAACGGTATCTGATATGTTTCCTAAAAAGGCAATAGGTTCTGTGGTGGGACTTGGGGGCATGGCCGGTGGCATTGGCGGTGTAATTGTTACCAAGATTGGCGGTTCATTGTTTGATCATTATAAAGAACTCGGGCATATTGAAACAGGATATACCATTATGTTTACATTCTGCGCTATTGCTTATTTAATTGCATGGGCTATTATGAAGAGTTTGGTGCCGAAGTATAAGTTGATTACGGATTTGTAGGGGGACTATGGTGTTAAGTCTTTGGGTATCATTTGCGTAGAAATTATACTCTGAAATAGAAAGTAATTGATTGCATCTCCGCTCGCGCAGGTCTCCCGAGGAGACTATATACATGTTAGACCAAGATATAAATAAGAATAGCCAGCATGGGCTGGCTATCAATTATTAAATGCCTAATAAATAAATTCATAAGAACTCTTTCACCTCTACTTCCAATGCAGTGGCAATCCTTTTCAATGTAAGTACATAGCAATTTTTTTGACCAACTTCTATGCGCCAGAAAGAACCTGGGTCTAGATGGCACATGAGAGCCAGTTGTTTTTGCGATAGCTTTTTAGCTTCCCTATGAGACTTTATTTTAGCGCCCATTTGCTTTAAGAATATTCCGCTACTCATTATTTACCGATTAATTCTTTATACTTCAATGAACCATTACAGTTAGCCAGCGCATTTGCAAAACGTTCGTCTTGTAAGGTCTTTCTATTGTTATATCTGAATGCAGATTCATTACAATATCTCTGTAAATGCTTTGGGCTAACTGAATGATGAATACCGTCAATTTGTTTACGGAGAATATTCCAATACCCTTCAATGCTGTTAGTATGAACTATAATATCTTCCTTGCGAACATATTCTTTATTACGGTGGTTAATTTTCTTATGGTTGTATTTCTTACCAACTTTATTATAAGCATGGTGTTCGTCAGTTACCATAGTGCTATTTGGGGCAACAAAACCCTCGATTGCATCTTGCGGCAGTGATGGCATTTCGTTAAATTTGTTTTATGGCAAAAGCAGCAAAAAAGAAATCAGCTAAAGAAGCATCAAGTCTGTTTCATAGTATAATGCAGGCAGCGGTAAAAGGAAATCCTAAGCCAAAGAAAAAACCACACGAAGTGTTAATTGAAATACAAGAGAAAATGTAAAGAAGCTAAACAAAAAATATCCAGTTGCCTTTGTTAGGGATGGGCTTGAAATACAACTAAGAATTGGATTCCAATATGTAGGTGAAGGGAGGGTATTGTATTACAAAGTGAATCCAAACTGGCCTATAGATATAGTAAAGGAAGTGCAAAAAATCGTGGAAAGTAAAACAGCCGCCAATAATTCAATTATTTCAGGAGTTGTTCAAGATAAATAATTTTTTTACTCCCTTTGGTCTAACATGTATATAGTTACCTCTCCCGACCTGTGCCTCGAAATTACTTTTCTTGCCGTTTGATCTACGCTTATAACATCAAACAGCCCTTTAGTTCTCCGCAATATCAACTTCTTCTCCGCCAATACCTCCACATATATTAAGCCGTATTCCATATAAAATAGCCCGGAATGCAGCGAACACATTTCATTCAATTTGTAAAGTACCGGCTGTTAATTTTAAGAAATTTTATATTGCAATTCCATCAGGATATACTAAAATTCCCCTTTCAGTTTCAGGGTATTGCCGGTATCTTCTATTTCAAAAATCCTCATGCGCTCGCTCCCGGCAGGGATGTTGGGGCGATGAAAGGTAAGCATCAGCTTTCCTTCAAATGTTTTAAACAACATACCGTGTCCGCCATGTTCTTCAAATAACGGGTCAGGTTGTTGCTTCCAGGGTCCCCTGATTTTTCCGGTAGCCGATTCTGCAATACCAATGGCATACTTACCATTTTTAAAACTCGACCATATCATCAGCAATTTACCGGCTTTGGTACGATACAAAAAACACCCGTCGGTAACATATGTGGTTGCACCATCTTTATGAACATTTCCTGTAGACCATGGCGCAGCGGAGGCGTTAAATAAGGTTAATGATTCTCCTGCAGCATGAGACAAGTCCGGCGCAAGCTGCACCAGCTCCATGGTACCATCTTCTATTTGTACCCACTCGTGGCAATATACCATATAAGGAACACCATTTTCTTCCCACAGGGTACCATCAAGCGCCATCCTGTCCATTGGGGTATGAGGTTCCTTGTTTTTAAATGGCAAGAAAGGTCCATCAATATTTTTTGATTGAAAAATTTGAGTACCCCCTGAATAAGTATTTAGGAAAATCCGCTCTTTGTTTCTTCCATTCAATAACCGAGTTCATAGTAGCAAACAAATAATATTTTCCCTTGTAATAATGTACCTCCGGTGCCCATATCGGGCCGGTGATCCAATTATCTGCCGGCGTAGTAAAAACAGTGTATGGGCCGCGCCAGGTTTTTAAATCCCTGCTTTTGTAAGCAACTACTCCGCTAACCTGTTTTCCATCTTTACCAGTACTCATCGAAGTTTTATACAGGTAATAGGTTTTTGTTGGCGCGTCTGCCAGGATATAAGGGTCGCGAACGTAGAGATCTTTGATATCAACATCTGATACTTTTTCCTGTGCAGGCAACGCATTAAAAGTAAATATAAAGATCAACCGACCTATAATTCCAATCATTTGTTTCATTACAATTCCTGCCTTTTGGTTTAAAAATTTAAATATAGTGGTTTTAAAAAACTTCGTATTTGATTATATTTAAATCAACAATTTTAGCTTCGATCAGTAATCAGCTTGTGTAGAGCACCAATCTTTTAGTATAAAATAATCGCCATGGAAACAAAAATCACTTATGCACATTTTGCTCCTGAGCTGCATATTCCTAATGGAACAATCAATATAGATTTTTATATCCGCTTAGGAGCAACAGAACATTTTTGCTTTCGTAATGATGATGGTAGTATTCATGTGGCAGAGTTAGAAATAGGCGGCGCCATTTTTCATATACACGAAATCATGCCCCGGCTTAATGCGCTTGAACCCATAAGTGCTAAAGGAGTAACTGCCGTAATAGGACTATTCGTACCTGATGTGGATGCCGTAATGCAAAAAGCTATCCAGGCAGGCGCAACAGAAATCAGTCCGGCGCAGGATTATGATTATGGTTACAGGCAAGGCATGTTTAAAGATCCCTTTGGTCATTACTGGCAGGTGCAGAAAAAAATTTAGAAAAGTGAGAATGTTGCCGAATACAATCAGAGCGATGATACGATAAGCATTGTAAAAATACTTACACCCAATACTCTTTAACTCCTTACCTACAAATTCCCTCTCTTCATTTCACCAACCGCATAATTGGCAGCCCTTGCTGTTAAGGTCATATACAAAATAGACGGGCTTTGATTACCCGTACTTGTCATACAGGCGCCGTCTGTTACAAATACATTCTTGCAGGCATGTAATTGATTCCATTTGTTCAGTAAAGAAGTTTTAGGATCACGCCCCATTCTGCAGCCTCCCATTTCATGAATGTCTAAGCCTGGCGCCTGTTTAGAATCATGTTGCTGAATATTTTTTACGCCTGCCTTTTCCAGCATTGCGGTGCTTTCCGTCAAAAAATCTTTTATCATCTTCTCATCATTATCATCATACCCAACAGCAGTAACCAGCAGGGGAATGCCCCATTGGTCTTTTTGATCAGCGCTCAGCCTTACATGATTTGTTTCTTTGGGGATGGTTTCTCCCTGCATATACATATACACGTGCCACCCTCCGGGCTCGGTTAAAGCTTTTTTAAAATCAGCGCCAATCGTTTCGGCAGTGCTATTTTCGTCTATACGTGTACGGTATGCTCCCATAAACGTAGTAAACCCGCCTACATAGTCCGTATCTATCTTGTGAAGATTTCGGTAGTTGGCCAATATAGGCTCCGTAGGATTTCGACCGTAGTAATATTTATCCTCAAAGCCATCAAGGTCGCCTCCTACCGAAGCGCGGTAATTGTGAAAGCAGATATATTTTCCCAGCAGTCCATTGTCATTACCCAATCCATGCGGAAACCTGCCGGATGTTGAATTCAATAAAATAAGATTGCTGTTTAACGCGGATGCATTTACAAAAATAATCCTGGCGAAATATTCTGTAACCTCGTGTGTATGCGCATCTATTACACGAACACCTGTTGCTTTCTTTTTCTGCTCATCATATATAATGGAATGTACTACGGAATCAGGCTGAATAGTAAGATGTCCTGTTTTTTCAGCCCAGGGTAAAGTACAGGAAACAGAACTGAAATACCCGCCAAACGGACAACCCCTCATGCATAAATTTCTTGCCTGGCATTTACCTCTGCCCTGCTGCAGATGTACTTCTTTTGGTTGCGTTAACTGCGCCCAGCGGGCATGCACTAAAAAACGATCTTTATAATGCTGCTGAATGTTTTGCTGAATATGCTGTTCAACACAATTCAAATCAAAGGGCGGGAGAAACTCACCGTCAGGCATCGCTTCAATACCGTCTTTATTACCACAAACGCCTATAAATTTTTCTACGTGGCTGTACCAGTCTTTCACATCACTATACCGTATGGGCCAATCCAGCCCGTAATTATACCTTGTCGGGGCAGAAAACTCAAAGTCACTCCAGCGCTGGCAGGCTCTGCCCCATGTCAACGATTTTCCTCCTACCTGGTAGCCGCGTATCCAGTCGAAAGGCTTTTCCTGAATGTAGGGATGATCCTTATCCTTTATAAAAAAATGTTTGGTATCATCACCAAAGCCCGCGGCTTTACTGATGAGTGGATTTTCTTTAAGGTATGCTTCGGTTACGCGTCCCCGGTAGGTGAAATCCCAGGGATTCTTTGTAGCGGTAGGATAATCTTTAATATGCTTAATGTCTCTGCCGCGCTCCAGCACCAATGTTTTTAAGCCATGCTCACATAGTTCCTTGGCAGCCCAACCACCGCTGATGCCGGAGCCGATTACGATAGCGTCAAATGTATTTTTTTCAGTTCCTTTTGCATTGATATTAATGCGTGAAGTGTCACCTGGCATAACAATCTATTTTGGAAGTGGAATATATCCGCAAGTATACTAAGATAAAAGAGGTAAATGGATGTATTAACAAAACGCTTTGATTGCGATCAGCAAAACAGTCAATCATTAACCAGGTTCCAAAAGCTCAAACCCATAAAATTACTGTTGAATATTGCATAGCTGATGCCTGCACAGGGATTACATGCTGGAAGTTTTCTTCGTAATCGCGGCTCTTTCGTATTCTCTGAGAGAAACAAAAAATACAGGCTGATTTCTACTCAAACCGTATTTCCTGTAATACCTGCTGCTCGGTACGCGCCTTCATAAAGATGGTAGTTCTGTAAACCCCGTTCTTAGTCTGGAGATTTCCTATGCAAAATTCAGAACCATTGTTTGAGCCTTTGTGCAAAACCTTAAAACTTTTTACGCCATTTCCTTCAAAAAAATCTTTCAGCACCATTTCTGCCTGGCTACGGCTGTAAGAATTTGTTTTTTGCTGAAGCGTAATATCAACCCTGCCGTCAAAGTATTTGGCCAATTTACCGGCATTCCCTGTATTCATTGCCCAGGCTACATCATTAATAGAATAGTAATATGCGCCCAGGCAAAAGCTGGTGATACAGAAAAGCAAGCCTATGGAGAATATCTTTTTCATGCCTTATAACCTACCCTCTTTATTCTAAAAATGTGCCAGACTGTTTTATGCATCAGCACTGTTAATAAAAAGGCATAACCATAACATTATAATATTAAAAGATACTCAATAACATATCTGAAAAACGGTAATTTTGCGCCATGAAAAAAGTAATTCTTGTTATTATGGATGGTTGGGGACTGGGCAAAGTATCTTCCAGCGACGCTATTCAACACGCTAAAACTCCCTTTGTAAGTTCATTATACAGCAAATACCCCCATACTACTTTAATAACCTGCGGAGAAGATGTGGGCCTGCCTGAAGGCCAGATGGGCAACAGTGAAGTGGGGCACCTTAATCTCGGTGCAGGGCGCATAGTATACCAGGAACTGCAGCGTATTAATGTTGCCATCCGTACAGGGGAGCTGGCGCAAAACAAGGTATTACTTGATGCTATTGCATACGCAAAACAAAATAACAAAGCGCTGCATTTGCTCGGACTGGTTAGTGACGGAGGCGTTCACTCACACATCAATCATATAAAAGCACTTACAACCATTTGTAAAGAAGAGGAACTCACCAATGTTTTTATACATGCATTTACAGATGGCAGGGATACCGATCCCAAAGGTGGTTTAAGCTATATCAAATACCTGCAGGATCATCTTAATAAAACTACCGGACAGATTGCCAGTATTATGGGCAGGTATTATGCAATGGATCGCGATAAAAGATGGGAAAGAGTGAAGCTGGCATATGATGCGCTTGTAAATGGCATTGGAGAAAAAAGCACCGACCTTATCAAATCCATTGAAGCATCTTATGCGGCAGATGTAACGGATGAATTTATCAAACCCATTATTAACGCTACCATTGAGAATGGTAACGGTAATATTAAACCCGGCGATGCGGTAATATGTTTTAATTTCCGTACAGATCGATGCCGTGAAATAACAGAAGTACTTACGCAAAAGGATATGCCGGAGTTCGGCATGCATACCTTACCGTTGCATTATACCACAATGACGGAATATGACAAGACTTTCAAAAACGTACATGTTATTTTTGAGAACGACAATCTAACCAAAACCCTGGGAGAAGTAATTGAGTCAAATGGTTTGCGCCAGATAAGAATAGCCGAAACAGAAAAATATCCGCATGTAACTTTCTTTTTCAGTGGCGGAAGAGAAACGCCTTTTGAAGGTGAATCAAGAATTATGGCAGCTTCACCCAAGGTTGCCACCTATGATCTTAAGCCCGAAATGAGCGCATTTGAACTCACGGAAAAACTGTTGCCGGAAATAGAAAGCAAATCAGCGGATTTTATCTGCCTGAATTTTGCCAATGCAGATATGGTAGGGCATACCGGGGTTTGGGACGCGGTAGTAAAAGCCGTGGAAACCGTGGATACCTGCGTTGAAAAAGTTATTACTGCCGGTTTGAAAAACGGTTATACTATATTCCTTACTGCCGACCACGGCAATGCTGACTATATTGTAAATGAAGACGGCACTCCGAATACTGCGCATACTTTAAACCCCGTTCCGCTTTTTGTGATTGATAATCAATGGAATGGAAAACTAAAGCCCGGTAAGCTGGGTGATATTGCACCTACCATTTTAAAAACCATGGGTATAACCATTCCTGAAGAAATGACCGGAAATATTCTTACGGAGTAAAAAACCGCCTCACCCGGCGGTATTAAAAATCAATATTTTTCTCCATCGGGCAGCATTCTGTATCATAAAATTGTCTAACTTACGTGAAATCAATCCAGATTTCATGACTGAAGAAGCAATGCTTAAAGGCTGTATTAAAAATAATACGGCCGCGCAACAGGAACTGTATTACACGTACAGCCCGCGCATGCTTTCTGTTTGTTACCGCTATGCGAAAAACAGGGAGGATGCTGAAGACATGTTGCAGGAAGGCTTCATAAAGGTATTTACGCAAATAAAGCAGTTTCAGAACCGTGGGGCGCTGGAAGGCTGGATCAGGAAGATAATGGTGCATACCTGCATCAACAACCTGAAAAAGAATAAAAAATTTGCGGAAAGTGTAGATCTGATTCACGCTGCCGGTATATACATCAGGGAAGAAAGTATTCCTTCGATAGTACAGGCAAAACAGGTGGTAGAATGTATAAGGCTGCTGCCAATTGGTTACCGTACCGTTTTAAACTTATACGCTATTGAAGGTTATTCGCACAAAGAAATTGCTGATATGCTGGATATAGAAGAAAGCACAAGCCGTTCGCAATATACCAGGGCAAAATCTATGCTTGAAGATATTTTGTTAAAGAAAAACATTTTGCCTGAACATTTGAGAAAGGTTGAACTGCTGGCTGTGAATCCATAACCAAAACACGATTGTATAACTAACTGCTGTACCTGCCGGGCAGGTATTCGAAAATATCAGGAACTGACTATGAAGAGAAATATTCAAATAGATGAATTTGAGAAGTTTCTACGAGAGAAATCTGATCAGTATAAGCTTTATCCTTCCGATAAAATATGGAATAATATAAACAGATCTGTTCATTCCGGTAGAAAATGGCCTTATATTATCCTTACCTTATTCGCATTTTTAGGCAGCGCTGTTTTTGTAGACTATAAAACTTTCAACTACGTCATCCCCGGTAAGCAAACCCAATCTTCACCCATCAGCAGCAATTCCGGATTAAACAACACAACACTCAGCAATAACGTCATTGTAGCACAAAATACAAACCAGGATAATTTTTCAACGCTTAAAAATACCAGGGAAGCATCCACGGGTAATATTAAAAATAACAGGTCTTTTTCAGTTGAAAAACAAACCACTATAACCGCGGCTCAAAACGAACAATCCGATATTGCAGGCGATGATAGCTACGCAGATTATTCAGACATTCAGAACAATGCCAATAAAGTTAAAAACACACCTGTAAAGAGTCTGCTTATCGTAAAAAATAATAAGGAGGAGCAGGAGGAAAGCAGGGTGAAAAAGGTTTTATGGGCAGGAGAAGCATTCAAAAAATCCAGGCTTACCTGGCAAATATCTTTTTCTCCAACCATCAGTTACAGACGGTTAACCAGTGGGCTGAGCGAAATAACTGATGTTTTCAGGGGAGTGCCTTACAGCAATGTTGAACAAAATACACCTGTAAATAAACTGGTGAATCATAAGCCGGCAATTGGTGCTGAAGTGGGCGCAGGCGTAACATATAAGCTGGCAAACAATTTCGTACTCAGGGGAGGGCTGCAGTTAAATTATTCAAGATACCAGGTAAGTGTATTTGATTCAAAACCTGAAGCAACAACACTTGCCTTACAGGGCAGCAATGGCCTTACAGATTCGGTTACCCTTATTACGCCTTATCAGAATTATGCCGGTGCAGGCGCTTCATGGCTGAACAATGAGTACCTGCAAATATCTATGCCAATAGGTTTTGAATGGACAGTGCTGGGAAGCAATTCACCGCTGAAATGGAATATAGGTGCAAGTGCACAACCTGTATATAATTTCGCCAACAATGTTTACCTGCTTTCTACCGACTTTAAACATTATGTGCAGGATCCTTCTCTTATCAAAAAATGGAATATCAATGCAGGCGTAGAAACTTTTGTTTCTTATGACATGGGGTCTTTCAAATGGCAGGTTGGTCCGCAGTTCCGTTACCAGCTCACCTCAAGCTATAAAAAGCAATACCCTATCAAGGAATACATGGTTGACTTCGGCTTTAAAATTGGTGTAACAAAAACAATACGTTAAAAAATTTATAGAACATTTGAGCGTTTGATTGTATAAACATTCTGCGAAAATTTCTTTTATATTTTTACGTAATGAAAAGATACTTGCTCATTGTATTATCAATATGCACTATACTGGCTTGCAACAACAAGAACGCTGCTTCTTCTGCCGGCCAGCAAAACGAGGATACTACTCAAAAAGAATTTTACCCCATAAGCGGTTTTATACAGGCACAAATTAAAAAACTTGACGCTCTTCCTCTTGCTGTAATAAAGTATACTACCATTAATAATAAAACCGATACCTCCATCATAGAAAAAAATGACTTCGCCGCAGTTGCCGGCTATTTTACCACACCTGATATTACCGCGCCAGGCATTAAAAACCAGTTTGAAGAAACTTCATTTATAGATGCCTCAATCAGCACTATTTCGCTTACCTATCTCGCTAAAAACGATACTATAGCGCTAAGAAAAGCTGATGTGCTTTTAAACCAGGACAACTCCAGGGTAACCACGATCTATATTGAGAAAAAAAGTGCAGTTGCCAATGAAAGTAAAACTCAAAAAATGCTCTGGACTGCAGACAGAAATATGCAGGTTACTACAATAGAACAAGCAGCAGGATCACCGGAAAAAGTTATTGTAGAAAAATATGTTTGGGATGACAAACCATGAATATGGTTGATGAAAAGTGAGAGGGGAGCGTTCGTTTCACTTTTTTCTCTCACTTTGTCTATTATTTCTGCACCGAAAATTTTGGATTGATAAACTCCCATTCCCTGATATGTGAAGGCTGGTGCTGCTCCTGCAATATTGCTTCAAACCGCTTTACCAGCTCAGGGTGCTGTGCTGCTACATCATTGGTTTCTTTCTCATCTGTATCCAGGTTATATATTTCCCAGGGAGCATTTTTATTAGTTTTCATATTGCTTTTCACTCCTTTCCAATCGCCTATGCGCACCGCTACCTGCCCGCTTTTTTCGGGAAATTCAAAATACAGGAATGGATGCTTTTGCTGTTGCTCATCTTTGCCTAATAAAGTCGGTAAAAATGAAATGCCGTCGTTTGGCGGAGCTTTAATTCCGGTAAGCTCAGACAGGGTGGCCATCATATCAAACTGTGCTGAAACATGCCCGGTAACTTTCCCTCCGGGAATCTTACCCGGCCAGCGTGCAATAAAAGGCTCACGGATGCCACCTTCATACAATTCCTGCTTGCGTCCGCGCAAACCTCCGGTAAGATTAAAATAATCAACATCCACACCTCCTACATTAAATGTGCTTCCGTTATCACTGCTGAACATTACAATGGTATTCTCATCAAGCTTTAATTCTTTCAGCAAATCCATTATTCTGCCGATCTGTTTATCCATATAAGTGATCATTGCGGCATAGGTAGATAATGGATATTTGGTTGGTGCGTATCCTTTTTCGCCGTAATATGGCTGCTCATCAAACTGACCAATATATTCCTTCACTGCTTCGTCTGGCGCCTGCAGAGATACATGTGGGGCAGTATAGGGTAAGTATAAAAAAAAAGGCTTGTTTTTATTATTTCTGATAAACGCTAATGTCTTCTCCGCCATTTTTGTTACCGCGTAATCCTGTCCTTTAAAATTATCGAATACCGAGTCTGCTGAATTTTTCGGAACAGGCCTGTGCACATAAAAATAGGTATTGCGTAACGTATCCCGTTTACCGTTTTCCCAAAGATGTGTCGGGTAAAAATTGTGTGCCTGTTTCTGGCAGAGATAGCCATAGTAATAATCAAAACCCTGCTTATCCGGAGCGCCGGTAGTATTATTCATTCCAAGCCCCCACTTGCCTACCAGTCCGGTTGTATAACCTGCTTTTTTCATAAGGTGGGCAATGGTAAAAGTTCCTTCAGGCAATGGCATTTGCCCGCCTTCTTTCTCATCTTCAAAACCGCCAAGCTCATAATTACCCCTGATATAAGCATGCCCGCCATGCTTACCCGTCAGCAACATATTTCTTGCCGGTGCACATACAGGAGTGCTGGTATAATGCTGCGTAAACCGTATCCCTTCCCCGGCAAGCTTGTCAAGGTTTGGCGTTTTTATTTTTTGCTGACCGTAACATCCCAACTCCCCATATCCCATATCATCCGCATAGATATAAATTATATTGGGCTTTTGTTTTGCCTTGTTCTGAGCAGGTTGGGCATATAATAACACAGCCACAATCATTCCCGCAAAAAACAAAAATGCTTTTTTCATGTTCAATAAACTTTATAAAAATTATGTTGGCAGATGATTCAATTATTTTGCAGGGTATGCATTAAATAATTCCATTAATTCCTCTCCCTTTTTATTGAATTTCGGATCGTTAAAAAGATTTACCCTTTCAGAAGGATCCCATGACAGGTTGAACAGCTCTACCGTTTCTTTATTATCCTTTTTGGTGACTCTCAGTTTCCAGTCCCCGTCTCTTACTCCCTCCAATGTATAATTATGATAATAAATAGGTTGATGCGCTTTACTATAATTTTTGTCTGATAATAAACCGGCTACAGACTCCCCGTCTATAATTCTGTCGGGAAGTTTTGTTTTTGTCCATTCAGCAAGGGTAGGCAGCACGTCTATATTAGCAAAAGGTTTTGTAAGCACTGTGTTTGACAAAGTATGTCCTTTCCAGTAAATAATAAAAGGAACCCTGTGCCCGCCTTCAAGCGATGTGCCTTTTGATCCGCTGAAAATACCTGCTGCACCAATATGATAGGGTTTGGTAAAACCGTCATCGTACATGCGTTGCGGCGCATTCAGCCAGGGGCCGTTATCACTGGTAAAAATGAAAATAGTATTATCTGCCTGGCCTGTTTCCTCCACTGTTTTCCATATTGCTGCAAGTCCCCTGTCTATTTCTTCAATAACATCACCCAGCTCACCACCGGCAGAATGACCAGGGTATTTTTTTTGAGCGGCAAGCGCTACAGGCAGATGCGGCATATTGTGCGCAAGGTATAAGAAGAATGGCTTTTGCTGGCTGGTTGCTTTTTTAATAAACCTGATTGATTCACTGGTATACAACCCGGTAAGTATACTATCATGAGGCTTATAAATTTCCGGAGCGGCATTCCTGAAAATCTTAATTACCGTATCGGTTTTTACATAAGGACTACGATAGTCGTGGCTATACAGCATTCCAAAAAAATCATCAAAGCCCTGCTTATTAGGCAATGCAGTTCCGTAATCGCCCATATGCCATTTACCCACAGCACCTGTAATATAGCCTGATGTCTTTAACATTTCGGCGATGGTAACATCTTCATCAGGAATAGCTCTTTTATCTCCCGGGCCAACCGGCCATAGCAGGTTTGTACGGCTGCAATACCTGCCTGTTATTAAAGATACTCTTGACGGGCTGCAGGTTGGCGATGTAGTAATAAAACTTGTAGCCATTACACCCCTGCGTGCCATAGCATCTAAAAAAGGCGTCCTTATCAACGGGTTGCCATAGCATGAAATATCGCTATAACCCATATCGTCTGTGAGTACGATAATTACATTAGGTTTTCGTGCTGCTGTTTTTGATTGGGAGAAACTAATATCAGCCATTAACAGCCACAGGCAAAAGAATGGAATGATCTTTTTTACAGCATGGATAAAATCTCGCATCAGGTAGTAATTTAAATGTGTAAAATAAACACGGAATACACGGATGATACTGATTAGCGTGGATATATTCCGTGAACATCCGTATTATCCGTGTTCCATACAATTTACGGTTAAAAAACTCACCATCCCGGGTTTTGACCGAGAGCAGGATTGAGCGTTTTTTCTTTTTGAGGCACAGGCCACAGGTAATGCTTTGCCGGATCAAACACCCTGCTCACGCTTGGCACCTCAACGGTAACAGGCTGCCCGTTGCTGTAATAAGTAATGCCATAGATTTTACCCGCCATTACTGTTTGTGCGGTTTTCCATCTCCTGATGTCAAATAAATGCCAGCCTTCAAATGCCAGCTCAACTGTTCTTTCCCTCCGCACTGCTTTACGAAGCTCATCCTGTGTCATTCCTGTGCTTAAAGCAGGCAGCCCTACATCAGACCGCGTTCTTACAGCATTAATAGCATCATATACAGAAGCATCTATTTCATCGGATTCTATTTTTGCTTCGGCATATGTCAGCAATACTTCTGCATAGCGAAGCAAAATAAAATTCAATCCGCTTGCGCCGGGCGTTGCAAGATCATCGGCAACTATATATTTCTTCAAAGAATATCCTGTGCTCGTATTATACTGTGTTTTCCCTACTTCATCAGCGCCGCCCTGTCCGGGTACCGGCTGAAACAATATTCCGCTGGGCAATACATCTCCATCTACAAACATCGTATACCTCATTCTCGGATCGCGGTTGGTATATGGATGCTCAGGATCAAAACCAGACCCAGCTTCATTAATGTCCTTGCCATTTTTCATGGTATACAGGTCAGCTAGTGATTTGGTAGGCACAAAGGAACTGCTGCTGTTGCGCTGACTATATGGCCCCATATATGCAAAAGCATTGTGCGTAATTGTGCCGGCAAGAAATTGCTTATCTAATATCACTTCTTTGCTATTCTCCGATGCATAGGTGAAAAGCTTTTCATATTCATCTGTCAAACCATATACATTCAGATCCATTACCTGTTTGGCTGCCGCTGCTGCTTCAGCAAAATTGCCTGACCACAAGTTGGCGCGTGCTTTGAGCGCCAACGCGGCGCCTTTTGTTATACGCCCTTTGTCCGCCGCACTATAAGTAGCGGGTAAAGCATTTACCGATTCTGATAATTCTTTATTGATGAATGACCATACCTGCGCCTGGGCCGTCCGTTCAACAGACAATCCTTCTGACACATTGATTGCAGTAGTAACCAATGGCACATCTCCGTAAAGCCCTGTAAGCTTTATATAAAAATAGGCCCTTAATACTCTTGCCTCAGCCTTTAACCGTTCAATAAGCGCTGTATTGGAAGTAGTGATATTATCAATATTATTCAATACTTCATTAGCCAGGAAAACAGAGCGATAACCATTTTGCCACTCATTCTGTATCCTGGAATGTGATGCATCATAGGTTCCGTTTTCAATATTAAATTCAACAGTGAAAGTGGTATTGGTATGCCCTATATCAGTAACACCATCCAACACAAATAAATTAACGGCATCCAATGACGCGTACACAGCGTTAACAGCATAAATGGCATCTGTTTCTGTTTTCCAGAAAATAGCTGTGGAAACCCTGTCATTGGGTACGGTATCTAAAATATCTTTTTTGCATGAGCTGAAAGCAACAGATGAAACTGCCGCGACCAGTGCTATATATTTATAAAAGGATTTCATGTTTCAACGAAATTGAAAATTTTAAAAATTAAGGTTGATGCCCAGTGTGTATAGCCGGGTTTGCGGAAAGTAATCACCTCTTCCGGATTGAACTTCCGGATCGAGATCCCATTCATTCAGCTTTGAAAATGTAAGCAGGTTGGTAGCTGATATATAAACCCGCGCGGTAGTAAGCCCGGTTTTCTTTAAAACAGTAGCCGGAACGGTGTATGCTAACTGAAGGTTTTTTAACCGCAGGTAAGAGCCGTCAATAATCAGCCTGTCTGATGTATTTACATTTCGTTGATCACTTTTACGGGGCAACGGAAATTTAGCATCCCGGCGCTCAGGTGTCCAATAATTATCTGTAACAATTTTATGGGTAAAGCCTTCAAATATGCCATACTCAGAAAGCGCTCCTGATAAACGGGTATCCACATCTGCCGCGCCCTGGAAAAGCATATTCAGTGTAAATCCCTGGTAACTGATATCAGCTACTGCCCCAAAAGTATATTTGGGAAATGGATTACCGATCATTGTCCAGTCATCTGCATTGATCTGTCCGTCTTTATTAAGATCAACATATTTTACATCCCCGGGTTTGGTATTGGGCGCAATAGTGGGGTAAGCATCAATCTCTGCCTGGCTCTGAAAATAGCCATCGGTTTTATAGCCCCAGTGTGCATTAAAAGGTAAACCTACTTTTACAATATACCGCGGATCTAAATCATAAGAGCTGTTAATAAATGGACCACCGCCATTAAGATCAATCACTTCATTTTTATTAATAGCCAAATTCGCGCTGATGCCATATCTTATCTTATGAGAATTATCACGGTAACCAACTGAAAACTCAAAGCCGGTATTATCAATAGTACCTGCATTTTGAGATGAGGAAGCAAAACCTGTAACAACAGGCAATGGCAATGCCAGAAGAATATCCGTTGTTCTCTTTTTATAATAATCTGCAGAAAATGTTAACCTGTTGTCAAACAAACCACCCTCGATTCCTATATCGGTTTGTGTATTTGTTTCCCATGATATGGTAGGGTCTGCCAGTACTGTTTGCGACAGGGTTGTTGCTGCCTGGCCGCCAAACGTATACGAACCTTGTGACAAGGATGCAAAATAACTGTAAAGCGGAACGGTTTGGTTTCCTGTTTGTCCCCACGAGCCCCGTATTTTCAACTCGGTAAAAGGCGTATTTAAATTTGCAAAGAAATCTTCTTTTGTAAGTCTCCATGCAGCAGAAAAAGAAGGGAAAAAGCTATATTGCTTATCTCCTGTAAAACGTGACGAACCGTCGTAACGCCCGTTTACTTCCAGCAAATATTTTTGATTAAATGCATAATTCAATCTTGCGAAATACGAACGTAATCCAAATTTATATTCACTGCCGCTGTTATCTTTTGTTGCATCGTTAGCTCCCTGTCCTATTGATTGAATATCGTTGTTATAGAACCGTTCGCGGTATGCAGAAAGATTATTGCCATTATTATATAATTCCGAAAATCCCACAAGTCCTTTTACCTCGTGTTGCCCGAATTGTTTTACGTAGTTTGCCAGGTAATTGGTAGTGATCTCATAATAGCGGTTACGCGTTTCTGTTAAACTACTGTTTGCAATCTGGTAACGCCTGCCCGTTATGCTGTCAAAATTGTTTACCGTATTCCGGTAAGCTTTTTCTTCAGAAAACTGCATGGTGGCTGAAACCTGGCCGGTTAGCGTTAACCCTTCCAGTACCTCGTAGTCGAGCCTTCCATTTGCGAAAAGAAAATTGGTAGCCAGGTTCCTGTAACCGGATTGTTCAGACAACAGAAGCGGATTGAATCCCTGCGGGCTTAACCCATAAGTTCCGTCAGGATATTTCGGCGCAGCGAAAAGCGTTCCATGCAGGAACCGGTTAAATACATCTGTGGCAAACGGGCTTTTTGCCAGGTTATACCGGTAATTGAAATCAGTGCTTAATTTTAATTTAGAACGGAGCTGCATATCGTTGCTTATCCTGAACTCCCTGATATTCGCACCATAATTCGGCGCAATGCCATCCTGGTCCATATAGCGCATGCTCACACGTGTACGGGAAAAATCATTACCCCCGCTTAAAGAAATAGTATGACTGTGCTGTGGCGCAGACTTCAGTACAGTTTGAAACCATGTATTTGCATAGGGAAATTTATACCTGTCAGTAGCATTTACCCAGGCGTTGATAGCTGAATCCGAATACTTGTCGGGCACAGCAAGCTCCTGGTTGGTATATGCCAGTTGCTCATATCGCATATAAGCCGAGGTTTCCATATTTTCAGGATCGTTCATAGATTTTTGTACTGCATAATATCCGCTATACCCTATCTGAACTTTGCCTGCTTTGGCCCGTTTGGTAGTTATTAATAACACACCGTTTGCAGCCCTTGATCCGTAAATTGCTGTGGAAGATGCATCTTTTAAAACAGAAATGCTTTCTACATCTTCGGGATTGATATTGAACATCGGCTGCTCCACACCATCAACTATAATGAGGGGAGTACTGTTATCACTGTTGCCGGAAAACGTGGTGATGCCGCGTACCCTTATAGTAGCTGCAGATTTTCCCGGTTCACCACCCCTGTCTAAAACTGTAAGTCCCGGGGCTTGTCCCTGCAATGCCTGTTGCAGGTTAGAAACCGGACGCCTTACCAGGTCTTCACTTTTAATTTGAGAAACAGCGCTTGTTGTACTCACTTTTCTTTGCACGCCATATCCTACTACCACAATATCCTTTTCTTCTGTAGCTTCAATTTCCATCACAATATTTAAGCTGGTGATTTTTCCAACTGTGATGCTTTTCTTTTTATACCCAACTATTGTAAATTCTACCTGGTCGCCTTCATTCGCATCAATGACAAATTCTCCTTTCTCATTTGTGCTTGTACCCTTGCCGGTGCCTTTAATTACGATTGACACACCGGCTATCGGCTCACCTTTTCCGTCTCTCACAATTCCTTTTATTTCAGCAAATGCGGACTGCGGTTTATCCGCAGTTTGTGCTGTTACGGGCCTTTCCCGGATTACTATTGTTTTTTCTATAACAGAATAGGTAACCGGTAAGTTTTTAAAGCAAATATCAAGCACCTCCGGGAGGGTTGCGTCTTTTACTTCAATGTCAATTTTACCGGCTTTATTCAGCAAAGCGTCTTTATAAAAAAACTGGAACCCTGATTGCCGGTTTATTTTTTTTAAGACTTTTTGAAGTGTAGTACTTTTCTCTGATAAGGTAATGGTTTGAGAAAATCCTTCGGCCTTAACCTGCAGGCTGATCGCCAATAAAAAAACGGACATCAGTTTCATAATGAGAGGCGCTTTGGTTATTGCTGTCCTGCCCGGTGGCAGGGAGCAAGCAGTCAATAAATGCATACCTTTGTTTTGTTTGGTTTAAGAATTAACATTCGTAGCTGTTTGTTTGTAATGATTAATCCAAATTACCGGCAGGAGGTGCTACCAACACTTCCTGCTTTGTTAGAGTAATCAATTATTTTATTGCATAACAATTATTTTTCTTCCCTGAATATTAAACTTCACTCCTCCTGCTTCCATTATTTTTAATACCTGCTCCAAATGGCTTTCGCGACTCACTATGCCGGAAAAAGCTTCTTTGCTTATTTCTCCCTTATATAATACCTCTATATTATACCACCTGCTTATCTGCCGCATAATGGTTCCTATATCATTGCTGTTAAAATAGAATGATCCGTTTTTCCAGGCAATTACCTCATCTGTATCTATATCATCTTCCACTAATATTTTTCCATTTGAAAAACTTGCCTGCTCACCAGGTTTCAATACTTTATAATCAGCGCTCATATTGCATTGCACAGCACCTTCAAGCAATGTTGTTTTTACGGCTCTTTCATCATCATAGGCATTTATATTAAAATGCGTACCTAAAACCTGTACCTCTCCTACATTTTCTCCTGAGGAAGAGGTGATCTTTACAATAAAAGGGGTCTTTGTTTTTTTATAATGCCGGGCAGCTACTTCAAAATAAACTTCGCCGCTTACTTTTACGATTCGCTCTGCATCATTGAAAACTGTTGGAAATGAAATAGACGAAGCAGCATTGAGCCACACAGCCGTACCATCCGGCAGCAGCGCCTGGTACTGGCCTCCGCGAGGCGTGGTGATGGTATTGTAGGTTGGTTGCGTTGCTCCGGCAGCAGAAGCCTCATATACCAATTTTCCGTCCTGCAGCTTTATCACTTTTGTATTTCCCTGGTTGCTCAGTAATCCGTTTGCCGCACTATCTAAAACAACTTTACTCCCGTCAGACAGGATGAGTATGGCATTATTTCCACCCGGGACTATTTTAACCGAATCGTTTATGCTTACCTGTGCAATACCCACTTCCCTGGCAGGAAATAAATACCATATCGCACCGGCGCCAAGCAGGAATACAACAGCAGCAGCAACCCATCTTAATATTTTTTTTGCCGGGTAGGAAATTATTGTTGCTGTATCCGGTTTATCAGGATCCATACCGGTTTGCGAAAAGAAACGCCGGGTGGCCGCATCAACATCATATTGCTCCATTTCCTGCAGGCTCTCTGCCAAGATATCCTGCTCATTTATTTCTTCAATTAATCGTCTGTTTATCTCATTACTGTTCATCCAGCTTTCTAACTCAACAGCTTCATCTTCGGTAAGCTGGCCAAACCTTCTTTTTTTGATCAATCCGGCTATATATATAACCTCTTCTATTCGCTTATCTTCCATGTGTAATACGCTGGTTCAATAAAATAAAACACCGGTAAATATTATTTGTACCAGAAAAAAACAACCTTATTTTAATAAAATTTTCCCAGGCAGATGAGTAAGCCAGGCAGGTATGTTTCCCATTTGGGCTTCAGCGCTTTCCTGATAATAGAGAGGGCTGTTGTCTTTTGATTTCTTACTGTTTGATTGGACAACTGCAAATGACCGGCAATTTCTTCATTTGACATTTTTTTAAAATAAGCCAGGTAAAAAACTTCCCGCATACGTGGCGAAAGTGAGATCATCTCCTTTCGTATTTCAGCCAAAAGTTCCGCATAAATAATTTCATGCTCAACCGGATCATCTGCATGTAAATAGGTTTCTGCAAAAACCTCATGCCTGATCTTCTCCCTTTGTTTACTCCTCACAATATTAAGGCAATGGTTACGGGTAGATGTGTACAGATATTGTTTGAGCTGTTGCATGCAGGTAAAATCTGCATTTTGCCGCCACAGCTTTACAAAAATTTCCATTATTGCATCCTCGGCAGCCGTATCGTTATCTAATAATATTCTTTTGGCAAAACGACATAGTACAGGGTAATATACACGTATTAAATACTGCCAGGCAGCAGTATCATTTTTCCGCAGCAATTCTAAACAATCATTATCATTCTCAATTGTAGCCATAGTTGATTATAATAAACATCTAAAACACGATAACATTCCGGTCAAAGAATTTTGCATATCGCTATTCCATGCTTTCAACCAAGCTTCCATTCCAATCCTTCTGCAAATATAGACAGCTCTCTATGTAAAATCATAGCATTGTTTTGTATCGCCTGTTTGCGGTGGTAAGAAGCAAGCGGAAGCTGCAATCCGGCAAAGCAAAAATAGTAGTTCTTTATTAGTCTACAAAATTAGTAGATTAATAATTTATAATGAATGCGTTTTAATATTTACCTCCGGAAAGCAGGTTTCAGATTGCCGCTTCCCGTATATAGTTCGGAAATATGGATTTCGCCGCACGGAAACATGGTGATAAGCAAACCAGGCGTATGGAAAACTTAATGTTGTTTTGTCATCTCCGATAAACACTTATAATAAGCTAATTTTGCAGCTTCATTTATGACCCAGGAAGCTTTTCAGCAAATTGCACATACCATACCTGTTGAACCCGGCATTTACAAATATTTTAATGCCGGCAATGAATTGCTGTATGTAGGAAAAGCCAAAAGCCTTCGCAAAAGAGTAAGCTCCTATTTTAATAAAACCTTTACCAATTATAAGACGCATGAGCTGGTTCAACGTATCCACCATATTGAGTTTACCATAGTAAACTCCGAACAGGATGCTTTTCTTCTTGAGAATAATCTCATCAAGCAGTTTCAGCCCAGGTTTAACATCAATCTTAAAGACGATAAAAGCTATCCTTATATCGTGATCAAAAAGGAGCCTTTTCCCAGGATTTTTCTTACCAGGAGAAAAATAGAGGATGGCTCGGAATATCTTGGACCATTTACCTCAGTAGGCAAAGTGAGAGAGCTGATTGATTTTATTAAGCAGAACATTCCATTGCGTACCTGCAAGCTTAATCTCAGCAAACAAAATATTGAAAAAGGAAAATTCAAGGTTTGCCTCGAATATCATTTAGGAAACTGTAAGGGCCCCTGCGAAGGATTACAGAGCGAGGAAGATTACGGGGAAGGTCTGAAACAAATCAGGAATATTTTAAAAGGAAATCTTGCGCCCGTAATATCAGTATTTAAAGATGATATGAAAAAGCTGGCTGAAGCCATGGAATTTGAAAAAGCGGAAATACTGAAAAAGAAAATAGAACATCTTCAGCAATATCAGGCCAAATCAACCATCGTAAATAATAAGCTCGGGAACCTTGACGTGTTTTCAATAATACAGGAAGGCGATACGGCTTATGTAAATTATTTAATGGTACAGAATGGCACTATTGTGCAAACGCATACACTTACACTCGAAAAGAAATTAGAAGAAACCGCCGAAGATATTCTTGAATTTGCCGTTGCGCAGATACGTGACACCTTCAATAGCCTGGCTAATGAAATTATAGTGCCCTTGCCTATTGATTTTCCGCAGGAAGGTATAACTGTTACCATACCCAAAAGCGGTGACAAGAAAAAACTGCTGGAGCTCTCTGAAAGAAATGTGAACTACTTCCAGGAAGAGTTAAGAAAAAAGAAAATGCTGCGGCTGGAAGGAAAAACCGATGAGGAAAAACTGGGTATACTTCAGCAATTGCAGGAAGATCTTTCACTGCCGCAAACACCATTGCATATTGAATGTTTTGATAACTCCAACTTCCAGGGAAGCTTTCCTGTATCAGCTATGGTTTGTTTTAAAATGGGCATGCCAAGCAAAAGCGATTACAGGCATTTTAATGTAAAAACCGTTGAAGGCATTAATGATTTCGCTACTATGAAAGAAGCGGTTTTCCGCAGGTATAAAAGATTGTCGGCAGAAGAAAAACCATTGCCTCAACTGGTGGTTATTGATGGAGGAAAAGGGCAATTAGGTGCCGCGCTCCAGGCAATTCATGAACTGAACCTGGATGGAAAAATGACATTAGTTGGTTTGGCTAAAAATGAAGAGGAGATTTTTTTCAGTGGTGATCAGCAATCCATAAAATTACCATGGGATAGCAGCAGCCTTAAGTTGTTGCGTCAGATAAGAGATGAAGTACACCGGTTTGGCATAACCTTTCACCGCCAGAAAAGAAGCAAGGGCACTTTTAAGAATGAGCTTGAAACAATTCAGGGAATAGGCAGGGCTACAGCAGAAATGCTGCTGAAAAAATACAAGTCTGTAAAAAGAATAAAAACATTAACGCAGGAGGATCTTGCTGATGTGGTAGGCAATGCAAAAGCTGCAATTTTGCAAACCTATTTTAATGGCAAAAGTCAGTCTTAAGAAACCTGACAGTTACCGGTTACCTAAAATAAAAAGGGGACCGGATAGATATCCAGCCCCGTTTTTAAAATCCAATATCCTATGAAAAACCGGGGTAAAGATAGTGTAGGGTTTTCACATGACAATACCTGTTTCTGGGTATTTTTACAAGAATGCGACGGTAATTTTACCGATACAATCATTTACACTCAGTATATAAATTCAACCCGGTTGTCGTCAAATATTTATTATCAATATATATGAATGACGTGTTGCTGTTATCCATTTTTTTCTTTATCCCCGGTACCCGTAAATCCTTCTATAACAGTATAAAATTCAATTCACCAGGTATATTAAAACAAAAATCCCGATCATTATTGACCGGGATTTTATTTGCGAAATATTTATTATTTACAGTATTAATATGACCAGAGATCCTGCTCGTAATTGAAAATCCTGTCTTTTACGTTTTCACCTTCCAGCAGTCTTAATACACCATCATTAATGTATTGTTTCAGGAACTGATCATATGGATTATCAAGCGTGGATTTGATTACATAGCTACCAAAAAAGCGGCTTTCGAACAATTCTTCCCAGCTCATACGTGCACCAAAGTTTTTACCATTGTATACTTCGTATTTGGCAAGAGCAGGCCTCATATCAGGATAGTAAATCCAGAAGATTGGGGCAGAACCAAGCTCTTTACCTGTATTTTTATCAAAGTAAGTTTTTACAGGAGCGATACCAAGGATCCTCACATACATTCTTGAAGATTCTTTATCAAATACCCACTCTTCCTTAACCCTGAATTTGGTAACATCATCCATATTGAACTCTTCGCAAACCACAGACTCTTTCATGATACCTTTTGATAAAGTAGGATCTTTATCAGTATCAGGCACCATGATAGTATCGCAGCTTCCGGCTAGTTTTGAACCAATCTGCTCCAGTGTCATCGGGGTAGTAAACCTGTCATCAATTGAAGCATCGAAGGCTGTAACTTCACCGCTCTTCACTGTATTCAGCAGAATAGCAATGAAACGCTGGTTACCATTATCTTCATCTGCTGAATAGCGGAAAGGAAGATTGATCTTTTCGCGTATATCTATTTCTCTCCATACTTTTTCCCTGAAAATGGCATCATCTTCACGAATATGCTCATAAGACAAAGGCGTTCTGTCTTTTACAAGATTTTTTTCGATCGCATTATCATTGCGGAGCGATTTCCTGATGGTATCCATTTTAATAGGATCTTTTGGCTGTGCTTTTACAACCATTGTATCCTGCTTGGCTACACCAAGGTTTGCATCAGCCACATTAGCCTGAGTTTTCTTGGCAGAGGCTTTCTTTTTAGCAGTGGTTGTGGTTTTACGCGTTGTTTTCTTTCTTGTTTGCGCGTCTACCACATTAATTGCCATTCCAAAAGCAACTACCAGTAAAGCATATTTCGCGAATTTCCATTTCATGGTCAAAATGTTTATTAAACTCTAAATAGATATCTACTAAATTTTATCTTAAAATAAAGGATAGGTCTCTTAATTTTATAGTTCTTCCATCAGGGCCTCTGGCCTTAATATCGGCAATATAAACGCTACGCCCAGGCTTTAAGTTATTAACAACATTAGCTGCAGCTCCTGACCAACGTGCTCCATTATTAGGCACAAGATTGAAGTCACCAGCGCTTTGATCAGCTATAGAGTAACTTATTACCTCGTAATTAGCCTCAAATTCAGAATTCTGCAATACAGCTCTTACGCCTCCCATTGCTTTAAATTGAGCTGTAGGCACCTGCCCCATTTCAAAGGTACCGACCATTGCTGTTGGAGGAGGTAAATATTTTACACGGAATGAAACCTTACCTGCAGATTTACCATCAACCAATACGTTAACATCAGCAACTCCTGGTTCTTTTGGTTTAGCAACATATTTACTGCCCCCGGCTTTGCTAACACTACCATTGCTGATAGATGCGCTGACTTTTTCACTACCTGCACCGGCTGTGATAGTTAATGGGTTTTCAACACCAACATACAATACATTCATTTTGTCTGCCATTACCGCTACACCGGAAGGCTGGCCTACGGTATATTCAAATACTTTGCTCAATGTTTTTTCTTCGCCGGTGCCAGGGTCAGGATATTTTACATCAATCTTTACACTGTGACCACCCGAACCGCCGGCAGGCATTTTAATTTCCGCTACTCCATTATCATTAACAGCAGCAGGAGTTCCATTTACAAATACCTTTGGTTTTACTTCAGAGTTAAAAGCACCCAAACCCGCTTTTAATTCCAGTTGTTCACCGGGCATAAGATAGGTAGAATTTGCACCTATCATTGGTTCAAACTTGTTAAAAATTACTTTTTGTTCACCAATTCTTTTAAAGCAATAAGAAGCTACTTTGTTTTCAGTATTTTTTACATCATTCTGAAACTTACTTAAAATAGTTAGTGCAGCAATAGAAGGTGTCATGTGAAAGTAAGCGTCTGTCCAGCTCTGGTTGGTATTACCGGCTTCAGATACAGGTTGCTCAAGATTAATCGGCAGGCTGTGATCAAATTCTTTCGCGATATCAGGATCTATTGCCAATATGTCTTTTTTATACTGCTCCAATGCTGCGCGTAATTTTTCGCCTTCTCCATTGGTAGCCATCAGGCGGGTTGCGGCATCCAGGTTCTCTACTTTAAAAGTAGTGTCTCCTTTTTCAGGCGCATAACCGCTTTCTCTTTTTAACTTGTCTTTCAGGTCATCTATATAGACTGACATTTTAGAAGACAGTTCTTTTACCTGGTCAGCCTTAGGCTTCCAAAACGCTGCTTTTTCGCGGGTTTTAGGTTCTTCAAGGCTGGCTGCAAATGCAGTGTATATTTCATCAGTAGCTGCCGTGAGCGTACTGTTGGATTTAACTAAACTGTTATCGACTGTTTTAAAGGCATTGATGATTTCGGCAGACACATTCAGCGCCAGCAATGCTGTCAGCACCAAATACATCATATTAATCATCTTCTGCCGCGGCTCTTTAGGTAGTGCCATGATTTTTCAGGATTTAATATTTACGAATCAAGGGTTAATAATATTGATCAATCCACCGTTCCGGTTATCTGCCCTGCATTGCAGCAAGCATATTACCATATACATTGTTCAGGTTACCAAGGTTTTTAGCCAGCAGGCTGATCTGCTCCTGCGTTTTCTTCGCATCTTCTACGCTACCCTGCATTGTTTGAGAAGCCTGAACAAGATTGCTGTAGAAACCATTCATCGCCTTAAGGTGATTATTGGTATCCTGTAACTCTAATTCGTAAATAGTATTTAAAGAAGATAAGTTCTTTGTAAGTGTTTGAACCTGGCCATGGAACTGCTTTGTTGAATCAGCAGCTTCATTAAAGCTCTTAGCGGTATTGGCAGCACCTAAATAAGCATCTTTTACCTGCTCAAGCGCCTGGGTGGCAGCTTTTGTTTTAGCAGCATACTCACCGGTTGCAGCAGTTACATCTGCTATATCAGCCATTTTTTCTACTGTTTTACCCAATTTGCCGAAGTTTTCGCCAAGGCGTTGAAGATTAGTAGGATTAATAGCTGCATCCTGCAACATTTTATCCATAGAAGCTAAAGCGGGATTTCCGCCAGCTACGCCTACACCACCTTTCAGTGATTCAGCAATTTCTTTCATTTCACCACCGGGAGGGGGTAAGAATGCATAAACCAGGAAGATTACAGCTTCAGTTAAAAGACCAACTGTAAGCATCATGTCCGCAATAGGCTTATGAAGGATTTTCGCCCATGCGCCAAAGATAACGACTGCTGCGCCTACGCACACAAATACGTTTACTAGTCTTTCGGTGGATTTACTTGTGCCTGCCATAAAAAGAGAATTTTTTGTTTTTTTAAAGGGTTTTTCTTTTTTTAGATTTCAAAAGGTAATGATCATACAATGTCAAGTATTGCACTTCACAAAGCATAATTAGTTTAGAATTACTGATTCAAATTATTTAACTAAGCAATAAGTTAGGTATGGTGCTACCAGATTGTATTACCTGTTCTTGCCGGATGGCGGAAGATCGATAACACACCTGAATCCAATGTAAGATTTTGCTGTATCCTGGTATTCGTAAGCACGGGTGCTTGTTTGTAAGAAATAGCCAACATCTTTCCAGCTACCACCGCGTATAACTTTACGTTTCATACGGGGAGGATCACTGTCTTTAGCGTTCCAGCGAATATCAGGGTTCATATCATGCTGAAAGTTGTAAGCGCCTTCATAATAGAAAGATGAAGTCCACTCCGCTACATTTCCTGCCATATTATATAAACCGAAATCATTAGGCCAATAAGCATCTGCACGCACAGGGTATAAGCCACCATCTTCAGCATAGTTACCACGGCCAGGTTTGAAATTAGCCAGTAAGCAACCTTTCTTATTTCTTAAATAATAGCCGCCCCATGGATAAGGAGCCTGTGAGCGTCCGCCGCGTGCTGCATATTCCCATTCAGCTTCTGTAGGTAACCTGAAATCAGATTCCTGTGTTCTTTTCTCAGATTCAAGATATGCATTCATGTATTTTGTTCTCCACTCGCAAAATGCTACCGCCTGTTTCCAGTTTACACCAACCACAGGATAGTTACCAAATGCCGGGTGAGAAAAATATCTTTTTGACATAGGTTCATTATAAGAGTACGAAAAGTCTCTTACCCAAACCAAAGTATCAGGATAGATAGGTACTTCCAGTTTTTCAATATACTTAGAGCGCGGCTGAGAAGCATTTTCTTTGGCAGCCGCTTCTTTGTATTTAAATGTTTCTGAATGATACACCAGTTTATTGGCGTCCAGTTCTTTTTTACCGAAAATGCGGTTGTCGGGAGAAACGATCATGGCATCAAGCTGCTCAACTGTTTTAGGATCACTCCATTTAATGGTTGAAACTTTTTTCCAGTCAAGACTATTACCATCTTTAGATTTATAACCTAATTTTTCGCCGGCAATAGAATCTCTGACCCAGTTAACAAACTGGCGATATTCATTATTGGTTATCTCAGTTTCATCCATCCAGAAACCACTGATAGTAATCTGCCGGTTACGAGCAGTAAAAGCATAGTTGATATCCTCATCGCTGGGACCCATATGGAATGTTCCCTGGGGTATATACGTCATACCCGGAGGCTTTGGCAAAGAGTATTTACCACCCGGAGCTACACCTACCAGTTGGCCTTTATCTTTGGGTAATGAGCCTTTTGAAGATGATTTCGACTTGCCACAACTTACAATCGCTAACGCGAATGCAGTAATTACAAAGAGATTGGTGAAGAGGCTTTTCACTTTCATAAAAATAGCTTAAAGGGTATTTGGACAAATATAGATGAAATATTAATTTAAATTTTCAGCGTTTCAAATATTATATTTTTTTTAGCGTACAGGCATATTATGCCGACAACACAGGTAATATAAACGGTTGGTGTTATTACTTATTGTGCTTTTTTGCGCTTTATCACTTCTCCCCTAACTGGCTTATCAGATCTTCAATATGCTCAACCGGCCTCAGGCAATTATAATTACGGCACAGGTATATATATGTCTTATTTTCTACCCATCTCTTATATAAAAGAGGAAATGCGACATCATCATTTACTGATGTTTGCATTACTTTATTAGGCACATAATAAGATAATAAACAATCTTTTAGCGCTTCAGCTTGTTCTCCAACTATAGCAATCTCATTAATACTATTGCAGCTATCTGTAATACTGCCGGCCCAGGCGCCAAAAGACACTGGATATTTAACCACAATATCAGCAACGGCACCGGTCATTTTATCAGCAATTTCCCGCCATTGACTATTGTTAAAAACGAGCGATAAATATTGCAAATTCCAAGCCATTATTGCATTGCCCGAAGCTGTTGCGCCATCATATATTTCTTTTATACGTATAACAACATCCTCCTGGTTGCTGTGGGTGTAAAAAAACAAACCGGTTTCCACATCCATAAAATGCTTTACTGCGTATTGTGCATATTCCTCTGCTTTTCTTAAATAGTCCTGGTTGCCGGTAATTTCCTGCAAATGAATAAGCGCCTGAATAAGGTAAGCATAATCATCAATAAAAGCAGGCACTTCACTTTTTCCATTCTTATAAGTATGTCTTAAACCATTGCCATTACTGAATTTCGCCAATAAGAATTCCAGGTTCTTTATGGCAAGCTCTTTACAGGCGGTATTCCCTGTGGCTGCATATGCTTTTGAGCAGGCGGTATTCATGAGTGCATTCCACCCGAGCAAAATTTTATCATCCAGCCCAGGCCTGGTTCTCTTGTTTCTTTCGCGCAAAAGAACAGAACCGCAACCGGAAAGTATGTTACTTAATTCAGCCTGGTTTATTTGCTTATCCGGCGCAAAAGCCTCTGATGGTTTTGGAATATTGAGGATATTCCTGCCTTCCCAATTGCCCTTTTCAGTTATATCATAATATTCGCAAAATAAAGCAGCAGCATCGCCCAGTAAATCATTTACCTCCTGCTTGTTCCATACATAATATTTTCCCTCCTCTCCTTCACTATCTGCATCAAGCGCTGAAAAAAATCCCCATTCTTCGCTCATCAGTTCACGCTTTACAAATCCAATGGTTTGATCAATTATATCTTTATAAAAACTATGCTTTGTGAGCTGGTATGCATCGCACAAAACGGCAATGAGCAAAGCGTTATCGTACAACATTTTTTCAAAATGGGGAACCAGCCATTCCGTATCCGTTGAATACCTGGCAAACCCTCCGCCTAATTGATCATATATCCCGCCATATATCATTTTATCCAGGCTAAGTAGTGCCTGGCGTAAAGCAGTTTCATTTTTATAGTAATAGTAGTAACGCAGGCAAAATGCAATGGAAAATGTTTGTGGAAATTTTGGTGCACGTCCAAAGCCACCCCATTCCGTATCAGCATTGGTCATCAGGTTTTCAAACATGGTATCTATATCCTTGTGGGATATTTTTCCACCATTTGAAACCGGACTTATACCAAATGAGTTGGACTGCAAAAGATGTTGTGTAAGATTTTCTGCCTGATTGTTTATCTCTGCGCGTTTTTCTTTAAAAGCCTTCATCACCCCAACCAGTATCTGCTCCCATGAGGGCCGGCCGGCTACAGGTGAAGGGGGAAAATATGTGCCGCCATAAAATGGCTTTTTGCCTGGTGTAAGAAAAACATTTAATGGCCATCCGCCACTACCTGTCATTGTTTGTACGGCATTCATGTATATATGATCGAGGTCGGGCCGCTCTTCACGATCGATCTTGATATTTACAAAGTGATCATTCATGAAAGCCGCTATCTCCTCGTCTTCAAAACTTTCTTTCTCCATCACATGACACCAATGACAGGCTGAATATCCAATGCTTACCAGTATAGGTTTATCTTCCTGTAAAGCTTTTTGCAGGGCAGTTTCTCCCCAGGGATACCAATCCACAGGGTTATGTGCGTGCTGAAGGAGGTAAGGACTTGTTTCGTGAATGAGATGATTTGAGTAATTATCCATTCAGCGAAATTCGGAGTTATTTTGTTTTATAGCTGTTCATATATTTTTCCAGGGCAGCCACCATCGAAGGGGTTTCCGGCGCGGGAGCCTTAATATGCAATGTTAACCCGGCTTCCTCAACAGCTCTTGAAGTATTATTTCCAAAAGCGCCTATTCTGGTACCGTTTTGCTTATACCTCGGAAAATTTTCGAGCAGGCTTTTTACACCACTTGGCGTAAAGAAGCAGATAATATCGTATTCTGCCTTTGTAAGCAACTGCTTCACATCGTTACTGATAGTTCTGTACATAAATGGCGTTACAAACTCACATTTGTTTGTCTTAAGCCAGTTCACGATTTCGTTATCCTGCTGATTTTCAGAACAGGGGTACAGGAACTTTTCGTTTTCTTTATGCTTGTTTATTACATCAAACAAACTTTTGTTAGTACCATCAGCTCCGTAAAACACTTTACGCTTTCGGTACAGGATGAACTTCTGAAGATATAAAGCGACAGATTCGGTGATACAGAAGTATTTTGTGTCTTGCGATATAGTCACTTTTAGCTCTTCGCAGGTGCGAAAAAAGTGGTCTATAGCATGGCGGCTCGTAAAAATAACCGCACTATACTGGGCTATATCTATTTTTTGCTTCCGAAAGTCTTTAGCAGGTATTCCTTCAAGGCGAATAAAGGGGAAAAATTCCAACTCTACACTATGCCTTTTAGCCAATTCAAAATAAGGAGATTTATCTGAATCAGGGCGCGGTTGGGTTATCAGCACTTTTTTAATAGGAACAACAGAACTATTTCCTGCCATTGTTTTCTGTTTTACTATATGTTTGTCTGTATTCGGCAACGTCGCTGCAAAGTTACAAACTTCTTGCAAAAAAATCTACCAACAGCCTGTAAATCAACAATACAGGAATGATCTCAAAGCCTGCCACATAGAGAATCAGGTGCAATCCGCTTATTTTTAACTCATTACGCAAGTTACTATATGCCAATATAAAACGATAAATAAGAATAAAAATTATCGAGATGACGGCAATGCTGAATGCCGCCTGCCTGATACCGCTATCAGAAAACGCCAGAAGCAGGATAAAAGGAAGGAGCAAAACAGCGAGTATCTTATTGATCATGAACACAATAAAGGCATAAGCTGCCGCTGCTTCTTCCTGCCCGAATATCCAGCCGGAAAATTTCAGAATAAAATATTTGAAGGTATAAATGGCGCCAATGGTAAAAAAACACAGGCCAAACATCATCCATGGTTTTTTTATGCTGCCGGTAAGATGATCAATGGTAAGATAGGCAAACAATGAAAGGCTGAAAACAAAGAAAATATTAAAAAGCAGGGTTGTCATACCAGCCTGCTGAAGCTGGTCTCTGATCTGCTTTTGCCGCGTTGAGCGCCAGAATACATTAAAAAGGTCGTTGAAATACTTTGGAAAACTAACACGTAATATCCCCAGGAAAAGAAGGGTAGCACAGACAATATAAAACAATTCGTCTTTATCGGATGCTTTGTACGGTTTGGATGCCATGTTAACCAGGCCCTCTTTTATATTATAATAAGGATGATCATTTATAAAAGCGGCTGTATAATCTCCGTAAGGAAAAGCCGAAGCTTTTGCACTGTCTGCATTCACTGCCGGCATGGACGCCTGCACCGGCGCTACCTGTTGTTGTATTCCTTCTATGCTATCCTTTTTTGCAACAGGAGCTACTGCCGGCTTCTTTTTTATAATCTTCTTTTGCGCGGTATCTGCAATGTGTATTACAGCCGTATCCGGTTGTGGTTTTACAACAGCAGAATCATCTTGCGCACTTAGTGCAAAAACAAGTAAGCATTGAAATATTATAAAACAGATAAAGCTTCTCAAAAATGCCGGATTTAATTATTGCGCAAAAATATTCTAATACTATCTCTCAAATACATTTCCCTTAAAATAAACTCACTAATCCAAAATGTATTTTGGCCTGGCGAAAATTTAATGGCACATCGTCTCTTTTACCCACCGCATAGCTCAGGTTAAATATCCCAGCCTTTGTTTCAAACGCCATCCCCACACCAAACCCCATATAAGTATGCGCGGTTTGATTAATGGCTGTATATAATTCATTTTTCGCCCAACCACCATCTGCAAACCCAAAGAAATAAGAATTCAACCCGATAAAAAACCTGTACTCTGCGGTAATAACGCTGTATTTGGAAGCATATATACTTTCTTCATCAAAACCTCTCAATAACTTATAGCCGCCTATCTGGTACATTTCATTCTGAAAAATATTGCGCGTAAATATTCCCCCTGCATTTACCGCCACCTTTAAAGCAGATTGTTTGCCCATCTTAAAATAATGAGCGCCTGAAAAATTTATTCTTGCGAGATAGGTCTTTTTATCAAGCGTATCATAAAGTGATGCATAGTTAAAGTCATTACCATCAGCATCTTTGGTCATTTTTGTAACCGAGGTATTTGGCTTTATCTTACGGATACCAGCAGCAACTATAATATTATATTCATTGCCCCTGCGGGGATTGAATTTATAATCTGTATTATTAAAGATGTATTGCAGTCCAAGATTGGTTGTGCTTGCGTCAATGTAAGCAGGCAGTGTTTTGGTTACCCGTATCTGCGCAGTATCTATACCGGAGGGCAATACATTTGTTGTAGCATTTTGCAAAAAAACACTTGCGCTTTGCCTGCCGGTTGATATATATTGTATACCGAATTTTGTATTCAGGTTAAGAAAAGAAGAATCTTTTTTCAGCAGATCAAAATTGAAATTGATACCGAAAGGAGTATTGAAAAGATAAGGATGTTCATATAACAAATGCAGCCGGGGTGATTTAACCTGTATCTGCTGCCAGTTAACACCGATGGTTTCTCCTGCGCCCAGCGCATTTTTCAGGTTGATATTAGCCTCTCCGGTTAACTGGAGTTTCGTTCTTCCCGGCGTGTTGGTTGCAGGTAAAAAGCCCACCAATACATCTACCTGGCTGCTCTTTTTAGGATCAATATATAAATTCAATACCGAACCTGTGCCGGCCATCGACACATCCCAGGCTTTAACTTCTTTCAGGTAAGGCAGCTCCAGCAAGCGCCTGCTCACATTCTGCAAACGCTCTTTTTTGTATAATGAACCGTTCTCTATGCCAAGGTATTTCTGCAGGAAAAAATTGGAGATTTTTGCCCTGCCATATACTCTTATACTGTCAATAATATATTCCGGGCCTTTTTTCGTATCCAGCTTTGCATAAAGCCCTGCATCAAGCATTGTCATGCTGTCCAGTACTATACTTGCAAAAGGGTGGCCATTGTTCTCATAATAATTCAGCATACGGTTTTGCCAGTATTGCAGTTGTACAAAATCAATGGGCTGCCCATTCACATACTTATCATTCCAACCAATGGCAGAAAGCATTTGCCTGTCTGCACTATCTGTATTCAGCCTTATCCAGCGGTATGCTTCCCCAAGGTATAGCCATGCAACAGCCGATGTTGAATCAAACACAAGGCTATCTACCGAAGCACCTGCATACCCTTTTAACCGCAATGCAGGCACAATTTTATCAATATATGCTTTACATACCAGCTGATTGGAAAACACATCCTGCAAATCAAGTGTATGCAATGAGAAGGTGGTATCTTTGTCAACAAAAAAATACCTGAGCCTGTAGATTTGCTGGGCGCTACCATGCAGGGAGAGCATCAGCAAAAAAAACAATCCTGAAACACAACGTAACCGGCTCATTATAACAAATCTAAAAGCATTAGTCTGAATTCAAAAATAGTATAACAGTTGGCAGGCATTTATATTCATATTCCTTTTTGTAAACAGGCTTGCTTGTACTGCAATTTCCACTTTTCTACCACACTGAAACAAAAGAACGATTTAATTGATGCTTTATTGAAAGAGATAGCAATGACAGCCTCTTTTGCCGCCGGCGAAACAATTGAAACCATTTATTTTGGCGGAGGTACGCCCAGTCTGCTTTCATCAGATGAATTGAGAAGTATTTTTTCTTTGCTGCATTCAAAGTTTATTATTGCTGATAACGCTGAAATTACCCTGGAAGCGAACCCGGATGATATTACCCCGCAAAACCTGGCGCGATGGAAACAAACCGGTATTAACAGGCTGAGCATAGGCATACAATCTTTTTTTGAAGAAGACCTGAAATGGATGAATCGTGCGCATAATGCCGAACAGGCTTTGCAATGCATAGCTGAAGCGCAGCAGGCAGGATTCAACAACCTGAGTGTTGACCTTATTTACGGCACGCCTACCCTTACAGATGAAAACTGGAAGTATAATGTGGACAGGGTATTGCAATTGCAGGTGCCGCATATAAGCTGTTATGCGCTTACTGTTGAGCCCAAAACAGCACTTCAGCAATTCATCAGCAAACACAAAATGCAGGATGTTGACCCTGATCAGCAGGCAAGACAATTCCTGCAATTAATATACTGGTTGAATAATGCAGGCTATGAACATTACGAGATATCCAACTTCTCACTACCGGGCAGGCGTAGCCGCCACAATACAGCTTACTGGCAGGGTAAAACTTATTACGGTTTCGGGCCATCTGCCCACTCGTTTAATGGTATAAATACAAGAAGCTGGAATATTGCCAATAATGCTTTATATATAAAATCAATCAACCAGGATATATTACCGGTTGAGCAGGAAACGCTAACTGAAACCCAGCAACTCAACGAGTATATCATGACTTCGCTGCGCACAATGGAAGGCATTGATCTCATTAAAATTAAAAACGGCTTTGGAGCACATCACTACACCAATATTTTAAAAACAGCAGCTTCATTTACAGGCGGGAATATTATTTTGGATGACGAGCATATTATACTAACAAATGAGGGGAAGTTATTTGCGGATGGATTAGCGGCGAAGTTGTTTGCGGATTAAAAAACGTAGCTGTCTGTTCAGGACTTTTTATGAAAGGCCTTTACCGCCTGGTTCACCACCAATATCACTACCATTATTATGATAGCGCTGCTGCTGAATATGGTGTAGGAGAAGGGCATTTGCAATAGTTTCTGATACTAATATACAAAACAGGGCTGAAGCTTTTTGTTAAGAAAGGATGAACGGAAGCTACCAAACCGTTGGAATTATTCCCCTTACGCCCATATCCACCACTGTTTCCCCTTTTGCCGGATCCCATTTACCGTTCTTTACTACTTCCTGCCATTCAAAGCTTTTATTGGTAGAAACAGCCACTTCTATAATAATGTTCTCTGTTTCTTTACCGGTTATGGTTAGCTTGCTGCCTGCAAATGCGCCGGTAACCACGCATGAACCTGCAGGAACAGGTGATGTGGCAAAAAGTGGATTAACAACCGTAATTGCAGGTGCCTGCCCGAAAATAGTATCTACTTTACTGAAATCCTCGTAGCTGATATTGCTCTCAAATCCCCAATACCCCTGGCTGCGGTTTTCGTTTATACTGATAACCTGCGAATTGATTTGATATGAGGTGATATAAGTATTATAGCCAATAAAAGAAGCAAGCGTGCCTGAAAAGTCCTGGTCAATATGCAGCGTATCGCCAATGTTTTCATCCACATGATATTGTATGGTGTAATGCTGGTAAGCCAGTGATAATCGCAGCCATTCATATTCTCCGGGCGCAACATCCTTTAAGGCAATGGCATAAAACACTTCATTATTGCCTGCAAGTACTGACTTGTCAAAATAAATAGCAGTATCACCACCCAGGGTTGTTTCTTCTGCTTTATAAATAATAGTACCCTTACCTAATGCTGTAGTATTTGAAGAAGCAAGCTCGATATAATGGGCGCTCATTTTATTCATAACCGGGCTTTGCGCACCGTGATCATCCGGCAGGGTTGATAGCTGACCGGTATTATCCAATCTTTGTTGTGTAGAATCAAACCTGAACCTTAAAATCAGCTTAGGCTCTGTAGCGGTTTCTTCTTCTTTTGTACAGGAAATAACGCCTAAACACAGCAATATGCAAAACTGATAAAACTTCACTTGCAGGTATTTGTTCTGCAAACGAAGTTATTAATCAGTTCCGTATTGTATACTGCTAATTTTTTTGTGAATGTGTCATTAGCCTTACGCCTTAAACCATATACCTTCCACCTAATTATTCAATTTAACAAAACCGCCGTCAATCGGGTAATCGCAACCGGTAATAAAAGAAGCTTCGTCTGAACAAAGGTATAAGGCGAGATAAGCAATTTCCTCCGGTTTTGCCATTCTCCCTATCGGCTGGGTTTTAGAAAGTTTTTCAAACATTTCCGCTTCTTTGCCAGGGTAATTCTTTGCCAGAAAACCGTCAACAAAAGGTGTATGCACTCTTGCCGGCGAAATAGCGTTGCAACGGATATTGTACCTCATGTAATCTTTAGCCACAGAAAGCGTCATGGCGGCTACAGCTCCCTTAGCAGTTGAATAAACAAACCTGTCGGGTATACCCACCATTGCGGCAATAGAAGCCATATTTAAAATAGAACCGCCTTTTTCTTTCATAAAAGGAATGACTTCATGCAGGCAATTGTATACCCCTTTGATATTTACAGATACAATACGGTCAAAATCTTCTTCACTGGTATTATCCGCCTGACCTACATGAGCAATACCCGCATTATTCACCAGGATATCAATTGAACCATGTTTAGCGGTAATTTCTGCCACTACTGCCTTCACGTTTTTCTGATCGGAAACATTGCATTTATAAAACGCGGCTTTGTTACCTGCATCAACTATTTCCTGCACGGTAGCGCTGCCGCCTTTTTCATCCATATCAAGCACATATACCTGCGCTCCCTGCCTTGCAAAAACTGTTGTAATAGCCTTTCCTATTCCGCTTCCCCCGCCGGTAATAATGGCGATTTTATTGTTGAGTGTAAACATGATGAGATTTCTGATTTGAAATTTTAAATTTGAGATTGTGCGGGTTGCGGAAACAGGTTTAAGGTTTAAAGTTTATGGTTCAGTTACCACTTTTACAAAGATACTCCTCTCTTCCACGGAATAAAATCATCCTGGTTGAGCTGTACCGCTTTTGGAATTACTTCACCACTGGCTGCTTTTATACAGTATTCCAGTATCTCTTCACCCATTTGTTCGATGGTTTTTTCTCCTTCAATAATTCCGCCGGTATCTATATCAATAATATCTTTCATTCGTCTTGCCAAAGATGAATTGGTGGCTACTTTAATGGTTGGGCAAACAGGATTACCGGTTGGCGTTCCCAGTCCGGTAGTAAACAATATCAATGTAGCACCAGAAGCCGTTTTACCGGTTGTTGCTTCCACATCATTGCCCGGTGTACAAACCAGGCTCAATCCCGGTTTTTTCACTTTCTCTGTATAATCCAGCACATCAACCACAGGAGATGTACCGCCTTTCTTAGCAGCACCGGTTGACTTAATAGCGTCAGTGATCAATCCGTCTTTTATATTACCGGGAGAAGGGTTCATGTGAAATCCAGAACCTACTTTATGTGCCAGCTCATCATAGTTACGCATAAGCGTAATAAATTTTTGGGCAGTTGCTTCATCCACCGAACGGTCAATCAGCTCCTGCTCTGCCCCACACAATTCCGGGAACTCAGCCAATAACACTTTTGCGCCTAACCCTACCAGTAAGTCTGCGCAATAGCCCACTGCCGGGTTTGCAGATATACCACTGAATCCATCACTGCCGCCACACTTAACGCCTACACACATTTCCGATAAAGGAGCGGGAGTACGTTCGAGTTTATTTAATTCAACAAGCCCCTCAAAAGTTTTACGAATAGCTTCTGCCACCAGTTGCTCTTCACTTTGCGATTGCTGCTGCTCAAAAACATATAATGGTTTATCAAAACCGGGATTTCTTTCTTTCAAATATTTCAGATAGTCCTGCACCTGCAGGTTCTGGCAACCCAGACTCAACACGGTAATACCGCCAACATTAGGATGATCAGAATAGGCAGCCAGCAATTCACCCAGCGTTTTGGCATCCTGCCGGGTACCGCCGCAACCCATCTGGTGATTCAGGAATTTTATGCCATCTATATTTTTAAATACCCTGCGTTGTTTAGGATCGGGTTGTAAAGCTGTGATATCAACACTGCCCAGATCTGCACCTTCTTTAAAGGCATCCACCAAAGATTTAGCATAGGATTTATACTTATCAGTTACGGCGTATCCCAATTCATTGTGCAAGGCTTCCCTTATTACATCAAGATTCCTGTTTTCGCAGAACACGGTGGGCAGAAAAAGCCAGTAATTGGCCGTTCCCACTCTTCCATCGCTACGTTTGTAACCATTAAAAGTTCTGCCGGCAAATTTTGATATGTCCGGCGCATGCCACTCATATTTTGCAGCACGATATGCATAAGCATCAGCCGCATGTTTGGTATTATCGGTTGTCATTCTGCCGCCTTTCGGCACATCAAACTGGATTTTACCTACCAGCACGCCATACATATATACAGAGTCACCGGCCTTCATATCGCCAATAAAAAACTTATGCTTGGCGTCAACATCATCAACCAGCGTATAACTGTTTCCGTTATGCTCAATTACTTCACCTTTTTTTAGGTTTGTGAGGACAACCAATACATTATCCTTGGGATGTATTTTCAGAACTCTTGCTTTCATCGTTCAAAAATTAGTGGAATATCCGGGGTTTAAATAGTAGAACAGGCAGCGAAATTATTAAAATGGGGGGTGATAATAAAAATTGAATTTGTGGGGAAGCGGTGAGTATATTGAACACGGAAATATCTCTGCTGAAAAATTATATCATTATAATAATGGAGAAATCAGCCTTGCTGTTTTTTCTATCATCTCTTTATAAAGCGGTCGCTTATCCCATTTTTCTATATCCACCAGTTCCGCGTCTTTAATGTCGTTATAAAAAACATCTGCCATCTGGTTAGCGATTTCCTTATCGTATACAATAGCATTTACTTCAAAATTCAGATCAAAACTTCTGTAGTCCATATTAGCTGTGCCAACTACAGAAAGCTTTCTGTCGGCAACAAGTGTTTTAGCATGTACAAATCCTTTCCTGTATAAATATATTTCAATACCTGCTCTTGCGAGATCACCGTAATACGACCTGGCGGCTGCATTCACTATTATGGAATCAGATTTATCAGGCACTAAAATTTTTACTTTAACGCCACCCATTGCCGATACCAGCAACGCATCAATAACACTTTCGCCGGGGATGAAGTAGGGTGTGGTAATTAATATTTCCTGGGTGGCAAGATTAATAGCCTGTAAAATAGAAAACAAAATAACAGGCACTTCTGAATCTGGTCCGCTGGCTGCGATCTGCACTATTTTGTTTCCTGCTTTAGGCATTATAGATGAATATTCAGGAAAGAACACATCATTTGGTTTTAGATGGTCTTGGGCACAAAAATTCCAGTCGCACATAAAAAGATATTGAAGATACCTTACACCGGAGCCCTGAATATAAAGATGAGTATCACGCCAGAAGAGCTTGTTTTCTTTTGCGTTAATATACCTGTCGCTAACATTAATCCCACCAATAAACCCGATAGTTCCATCTATTACAATTATTTTGCGATGGTTTCTGTAATTAAGCCGGTTGGCCAGTGCAACAAAAATTATTTTATGAAACGGAAAAGTCTGCACATGATTACTCCTTAATCGCCTAGACAATGTGCGGCGGATAGAGCGGCTGCCAAAATCATCATATATAAATCTCACCTCAACGCCTTCTTTTGCTTTGCGTATAAGAATTTCCTCCACAGTTTTTCCTATTTCATCATCCTCAAAAATGTAATACTCTATATGAATATGGTGTTTTGCTTTTTCTAATGCAGCAATAACTTCAGGAAATTTTGATTCCCCGTTAATCAGCAGCTTTACATCATTATCGCCGGTTAATGTGCTCATACTGCCATTCACCAGCATATAAGCAAGTTCACGGTTGCTTTCCAATAGCGCTTTGTTTTCATTGTAGGTTTTTTGAGAAGACTGCAATGTTTGTATCCTTATTTTTTCAGCAAGCACATCATCGGCAACCAGCTTTTTGTCATACATTCTTCGCTTCCTGTAATTAATGCCAAAAGAGAAATATATGATTGCGCCGATTACAGGGATAAATACAACCAACAGAAGATATGCCAGCGTTTTTATATTGTTCTGCGTATCATAAATAATGCGGAAGCAAACAAGAATGAGAGCGATAATATAAAGTATTTCGAAAAGTAACAGCCAGTTCATAATGTAGAACGCTTATAGTATATTGTTTTGGATAAAGGAGTTGCCGGAAAATGATTGCATTCTTTATAAGAAAGATACTAATTTATTGTGAGCAGCAGTGTAGGCTAATTAATATTTTGAGTTGCTGGGCAAAAGTAGATAAGACCTTTAATTTTTGAGATTACCATTTCACTATAAATGATCAAATGCATTTAGTTTATGACATTTCACCTCATGCCGGTGTGGCATCGTATCCACAACGGCGCTGACTTTTACTTTGAGGAGACCTGTGAGCTGTATATCATTATTGAGCATTTCCTTTAATCAGCCACATAGCAAAGCCTACGTAAAAGTAGGCGCCTAACGTGGATACTGGTGTAGATAAGTAACAGGCTGTGAGCAGGAATTTCCCAAAACTTATTCATGAATAAGTAGTTGGATATAATCAGCACCTCAAAATATTAATTAGCCGGAGTGTAAGTAGTTCTGCATTACAAAGGCGTTTGATAATAACGATCAGCATTCCTGTAAAACAGAAAAGTTTAGATGAATGGAGCATCTAAACTTTTTTGTTTTGATTTCAACAATATTTTATCAACTCGCCCAGGCCCTGTCGCCTTTTTTATATGCTACACAACCCTCGTATTTTCCGGGTACTGCTACATAGCGCAAGGCTTGTGTAGCCCCGGGTTCAGAAGTAAAATAGCCAAGCAGGGTAAGCTCTTTCATCATTCTGAAGTAATGCTTGGGGTCTTCATTCTTTTTAGAAGCCATATAATCTTTGGCTTCTTTATCAATATCAATCAACAGCGCTTTACGTTCTTCGGCACTGCTATCTATAAATGATTTGTTGTTGTTTTTCTTACTGGCTTCTTCCAGTTTTTTCATTCCATCAATAAACACTTTCTGATCAGCTTCAGGATAACAGTCCGTTACCATCACTGTCATAAAAGCGCCAACCTTAGCAGCCTTGGCGCCGGGAGTATCTGTTGCAGGTATGATTGTTTCTGCTATTTCATCAAGATAGGCAGCGTCTGTAGCAGCAAACAAAGGTTTAGCACTGCTATCATCGCTGCTTTTTTTATCAGCAGGTTTACATCCTTCTAAAAAAGCGTTAGCGCCAATCACGGTTCCTCCAAGTATCAGGGCAACTCTCGATAAGGCATCACGTCTGTTCATATAATTCGTTTTTAAGATTGTCAAAAATTTTTTAACCCTTACATTAAAGATTTTGTTTCTTTAATTCACTAAATGCATGATCAACAGCTCTTGCTGTAAAAGCCATATAAGTAAGAGATGGATTTACGCAACCCGCTGAAGTCATGAACGCCCCATCTGTTACAAATACATTCGGCGCATCCCATACCTGGTTAAATTTATTCAAAACAGATGTTTTAGGATCGTGCCCCATACGTGCGGTTCCCATTTCATGTATACCTCTTCCTAAAGTGCCGTCTCCTTCGCGCCCCTGCACATTTTTTACGCCGGCAGCTTCCAGCATTTCAATAGCATCGCTCAGCATATCCTTGCGCATTTTCTTTTCATTCTCTTTATACTCAACATCCATAGCCAGTACAGGTAAGCCCCATTTATCTACACGTTGCTTTCCGTTTTTATCAGGAACAGGGCGCATACCAAGGTCTTTGCCGGTAACGGGATCATTGAATTGCTCCATTTTATCACCGTAGGTATTCTTATCAATATATATCCTGTTTTCATGGTAAGGCAGTGTTTCACCAAAGCCTCCTATACCCATTGTCCACACACCTGGTTCAACCAACGCATTCTTAAGGTCTGCTCCAAGTGATACCTCTTCTGCCGAACGGCTGTAACCGCCCCTGCTTCCTCCTCCCTGGTAGCCAAAACCACGGAGATAGTCTCTCTTATCGCCAAAGAAATTCCTATAACGTGGAATATAAATACCATTGGCACGACGACCAAAATAGTATTTATCTTCATAGCCATCCACTACTCCACCGGCGCCTACACCAAGGTGATGATCCATTACATTGTGTCCCAGTTCTCCGCTGCTGCTTCCAAGCCCATCGGGCCATATATCTGTTGCAGAATTCATCAACACCCATGCACTGTTAAGTGCAGATGCATTAAGGAAAATAATTTTGGCAGTATACGTATATGTCTTGTTACTTTCAGCATCCAGCACTTCAACGCCGGTAGCTCTTTTTGTATCCTTATCGTATAAAATTTTGGTAACAATGCTCCAGGGGCGCAGTGTGAGGTTGCCTGTTTTCATAGCGGCAGGCAATGTAGAAGATTGTGTGCTGAAATAAGCGCCATAAGGGCAACCCAACCAGCATTTATTGCGGAACTGGCAATTTTGTCTTCCCTGATCGGTAAAAGGAACAGTAATATTAGCTGTGCGGCCAATAATCATTTTTCTTTTGCCGCCGAATTTTTCTTTTATGCGGGCTGCCACATCTTTTTCAACACAGGTCATTTCCATAGGAGGTAAAAATTGTCCGTCGGGCAATTCCGGCAACCCTTCTTTTGATCCACTTATGCCGGCAAATCTTTCAACATGATCGTACCAGGGAGCAATTTCTTTATAGCGAACCGGCCAGTCAACGCCAACCCCTTCTTTTGCGTTTGCCTCAAAATCCCAGTCGCCCAAACGGTAGCTCTGCCTGCCCCACATTAATGAACGCCCACCAACATGGTAGCCACGGAACCAGTCAAAACGTTTGATTTCTGTATAAGGATTTTCCTTATCGCTGCACCAGTAATCGAGGTTGGTTTCATTTAAAGGATAATCTCTTTTCAATACAGGATAATCATGAATCATCTGTTGCGTGCGCCCGCCTCTGTGCGGAAACTCCCACGGATTTTTGTTGGCATTTACATAATCTTTTACGTGTTCAATATTTCTCCCACGTTCCAGCATAATTACTTTCAGTCCTTTTTCGGTCAACTCTTTTGCGGCCCATCCGCCACTTATTCCCGAGCCAATTACAATAGCATCATAAACGTTTTCCGGCATAAGTTATAGTTTAATCAATTAGCAATCTGTTTTTAATAAATTATTAAAAATATATGTGACTGGATTATACATCGCAAATTTTTACCGCGGCTTCTAGTGATGCGATCTGTCCTTTAGCATCTTTGGGTGTAGGGATGAATTCCTGCGCTACATATCCTTTAAAGCCAATATCAATGATAGCTTTCATTATAGCAGGGTAATACAATTCCTGGGTCTCGTTTATTTCCCTTCTGCCGGGCACACCGCCTGTATGATAATGAGAAATATAAGGGTGATATTCTTTAATTGTTCTTATCACATCTCCCTCATCAATCTGCATATGATATATGTCGTACAGCAATTTGAAATTTTCAGATCCAATGCGTTTAGCCAATTCTACTCCCCAGGCTGTTCTGTCGCATTGATAATCTTTGTGGTCAATTTTACTGTTGAGCAGTTCCATTACCAGTGTTACCTTATATTTTTCAGCAATACCTATTACCTGTTTTAAACCATCGGCACAGTTTTTCCAGCCGGTTTCATTGTCGAGATTCCGCCTGCTGCCACTGAAGCAAATAAGTTGCTTATAGCCTGCTTTAGCAACAAGAGGTATCATTTCGCTGTAATTTTTTATTAACTGCGGATGAAACTCGGTATGATTCCAGCCATCCTCAAGATTTATTTCGGCCCCGTTGCACATAGAAGAATAAATGCCATATTTCTGCAGTACTGGCCAATCCTTTGGTCCAACAAGATCAATAGCATTGATGCCTAATTTCTTTACAGACGCGCAAAACTCTTCCAGGGATATGCTGCCATAACACCAACGGCATACCGAATGATTGATATTTCCTTTCATATTATAATTGCTTTCTTCCCCACGTTTGGAAGAAACAGAACCGGCAAATGCCGGGGTGGTGCCTATTGCCAGAGAACCTGCAATAATATGCTTTATGGCACGCCTGCGTGGATTCGATGATGAAGTGGACATAACCTTATAACTGGCAGTTAAGGTAGGAAATGTTTTATAAATAAATTTCTTTTTGATTGTTAAGCTGCATTTTTTTGAGAATTCTTAAAAGGGAGAAATAAGGTGGATATATTAAAATTAATGCTGTGAACCAATGACAGTTATAAAATTATTTCACATAAAAAGAAATTGCAGTAAACGTAAATGTTTTATTTTTAATCCCTCTTCAGATTTTTTATCACGTTAATATTTTTTTCATGAACAGAAAATTAAAAATGGGAATGGTAGGCGGAGGCAAGGATGCCTTCATCGGCGCCGTTCATCGTATTGCTGCCAACATGGATGGCCTGATTGAATTAGCTTGTGGCGCACTAAGCCACAATCCTGATATCGCAAAAGATTCCGCAAAATCATTATTTCTTCCTGAAAGCAGAACCTATACTACTTACCAGGAGATGATAAAAGCGGAAGCAAAGCTTCCGGAAGGTGAACGTATGGATTTTTTAACCATTGTTACACCGAACTTCGTACACTTTGATCCTGCATATATGGCGCTGGATAATGGCTTTAATGTAGTGGTTGAAAAGCCAATCACGTTTACTTTGGATGAAGCTAAAAAGCTGCAAAAAAAGGTTGAAGAAACAGGACTTGTTCTTGCATTAACGCATACCTATTCCGGCTACCCGATGGTTAAGCAGGCAAAGCAAATGGTAAAGGATGGTGCATTGGGAAAGATCAAAAAAGTAATAGTGGAATATCCGCAGGGGTGGTTAACCCGCATGAGCGAAAGGGAAGGTAATGCACAGGCCGCATGGAGAACAGATCCATCTAAATCAGGTAAATCTGGTTGCATGGGAGATATCGGTACACATGCCGCGCATCTGGCAGAATACATTACCGGTTCACGCATAACAAAGCTCTGTGCGGATTTAAATATTATGGTTCCGGGCCGTGCGCTTGATGATGATGGGAATGTGTTGTTGAAATTTGACAACGGCGCGGCAGGAGTGCTTATAGCATCGCAGATTGCCGCCGGTGAAGAAAACGCGCTTAAGATAAGGGTGTATGGCGATAAAGGCGGACTGGAATGGGCGCAGCAGGAACCTAACACTTTACTGCTGAAATGGCTTGATAAACCTACAGAAATATACAGAACAGGCGGCGGTTACCTCAGCAGTTTTGCCAAGCATAATACGCGGGTGCCGGCTGGTCACCCCGAAGGTTATCTTGAAGCTTTCGGTAATATCTATCGCAATTTTGCGCTTACACTTTCCGCAAAGCTTGATGGCACAACACCTACTGCAGAAATACTGGATTTTCCAACAGCGGCTGATGGTGTAAGAGGTATGGCGTTTATTGATAATGTGGTGAAGAGCGGAGCAAGCAGCGAAAAATGGACTGATTTTACGGTATAGGGTACAGGGTGTAGAGACAAGGCATGCCTTGCCTCTACCTAATAACCGGCAAATGGCAAACCACAGACATCAAATCTGTGCTTTTTGCCCTCCACCTTCCACCTTATTTAAGAATTTTAAAATTTTATAGTCATGACGAACATACAGGGCCCCGGTATTTTCCTTGCCCAGTTTTTAGGCGATAAAGCGCCTTTCAATAATTTAAAATCTATTTGCGAATGGGCGGCAGGCTTAGGTTATGTGGGTGTGCAGATACCAACATGGGCTACCCATATTATTGACATAGATAAAGCGGCTGAAAGTAAAACTTATGCAGATGAAATAAAAGGTGTGGTAAACGAAGCCGGATTACAGATCACAGAACTTGCATCTCATATAATCGGACAATTGGTTGCTGTGCATCCGGCATACGATGCACTGTTTGATGGCTTTGCCCCGGCGCAATATCATAATAATCCAAAGGCCCGTACGGAGTGGGCGGTAAATCATTTAAAAAATGCGGCCAAAGCCTCCAGGAATCTTGGCTTGAATGCGCATGCTACCTTTAGCGGTGCCTTATTATGGCATACGGTATATCCATGGCCGCAACGCCCTGCCGGATTGGTAGAAACCGGGTTTACCGAATTGGCTAATCGCTGGTTGCCCATATTAAATGAATTTGATGCGCAGGGAATTGACCTGTGTTATGAAATACATCCCGGCGAGGATTTACATGATGGCATTACCTACGAAATGTTTCTGGAGAAAGTTAAAAATCACCCGAGAGCCTGCTTGCTGTATGATCCAAGCCATTTTGTATTGCAATGCTTAAACTATCTGGATTATATCGATAATTACCATGAGCGCATCCGCATGTTCCATGTAAAAGACGCGGAGTTTAACCCAACAGGTAAACAAGGTGTATATGGTGGCTACCAGGGCTGGGTGGAACGTGCTGGTCGTTTCCGCTCATTGGGCGACGGACAGGTTGATTTTAAATCTATTTTCAGTAAACTGGCAGCCTATAATTATAAAGGATGGGCTGTGCTGGAATGGGAATGTGCATTGAAACACCCTGAACAGGGAGCTGCTGAAGGAGCGCCGTTCATTAAAAATCATATCATTCGTGTTACAGAGCACGCATTTGATGATTTTGCCGGAACAGGCAGCGACGAAAAATTTAATCGCAAGGTTTTGGGGCTTGAGTAGTTTTTCTTCGGATATTTATGGCCGTTTTTTTGACATAATCATGACAATTTAAATAAAGTAAGTAATGAAGAAAATTTCATCGGCCCTGATTTTAGCAGTGATTTGTTATGCCTGTGGCAACCATCCTTCAGAACCAAAAAAACCGATAAGCGCCAGTATTAATCCACAGATTGGTGAAACCAAGGCTAAAAAAGCCTTTGTGGTTGATTCTGCAACAGGCGCGGTAACAGTAGCTGTGCCGCCACCGCCACCTGCAAAAGATGGAAAAGCGCTGATAGCTGGTGGTGACTGCCTTGCATGTCACCAGGAGAAAACAAAGCTGGTTGGACCCTCATATGCAGAAGTTGCAAAAAAATATAATGAGAAAGACATAACAAAACTTGCAAAAAAAATAAAAGAAGGAGGTGCTGGTGTTTGGGGTGAAATTCCAATGGCGCCTCACCCAACTTTATCCGAAGAAGATTGCGAAGCAATGGTAAAATATATTCTTACAATCAAATAATAAAGAATGAAAAAAATAATATTGAGTGGTTTTGCATTGGGAGTTTTAGCATTAAATAATCTAAGTGCCCAAACCAGGGACAATGAACTGACTGCTAAAGAAAAGAAAGCAGGATGGACATTACTTTTTGATGGTACAACTACCAATGGCTGGCATTCATACGGTAAAACAAATTTAGGCGAAGCGTGGTCTGTTCAGGATGGCACCTTGCATTTAGGACCCCACGAGGGCGAAGAAGCCGGCGGTGATGCAACTACCGCTGAAGAATATGGAGATTTTGAATTAAAGCTCGACTGGAAGATATCCCTTAATGGTAATAGCGGTGTTATTTTTCTGGTGAATGAATCCCCTGAATACAAACGTTCTTATTTAACCGGGCCTGAAATGCAGGTGCTGGATAATAACGGTCACCCGGATGCAAAGATCATAAAACACCGCGCCGGCGACTTATATGATCTGATTACCAGCAAACCCGAAAATGTAAAGTCTCCAGGAGAGTGGAACAGCATTACCATAAAATTTCACAAAGGCAAACTTGAACTCTGGCAAAACGGCGCTAAGGTTGTATCAACCACAGTTGGTGATGATGCCTGGAACCAAATGGTAGCAAACAGTAAGTTTAAAAATATGCCTGGATTCGCAAAAGCAAAACAAGGTCGTATTGCATTGCAGGATCACGGTAATGAAGTTTGGTTTAAGAATATCAAGATCAGAAAATTGTAATAATACCATTACTACAGATAAAGCAAAAGGCTGTTCTAAAAGGACAGCCTTTTACTTTTTGTGGTCATCCCTTTCATGTTCGGTTAATGATTATATCAATGTTCCTACTCTTGTCTTTTATGGTTATGCAATAGTTAAAAGGAAAATAAATCCGGATACTACCCTAAATAGGTATTGCTGTAACCGCTTATAAAGAGTACATTTAATTTATCGAAGCCGATGCTATCTGCTCCTTACTCTATAACACATCATAACTGATCCTCCCTGAATTTTTAAGCATTTAAAAATTATAACATGAAAAAGCAGGAAATACCTGAATTACTGGGTAATTATATTAATATCATTAATGCCGCAGCTGAAAGTAATAATGGAGAAAGATGCATGATAGCCCCAAGCCCTGAATTAAAAAAGAAATTAAAGGCAGATTTAAAGCAGGTAAAAAGAAGCCTGGGAAGCTCTGTATTAAGTACCCTGATTAAGCCTTTGGCAAAATCAAGATTAGGGTTTAATGATGGATTATTAAAACCAGGAAGCGTATTTGCCTTGGGAACCTCTGCTAACGGAGTGCGTGTTCGTTCAGCATCAAGAGCGCCATTGCAGGGCACACTTAAGGTAGCAGTTATACTGGTTGATTTCAGCGATAAACCAATGACACAGCCTAAGAAAAGGTTTGAAAATTTGTTTTTTAGTGAAGGGGTAATAGCAACAGGCAGCGTAAAGGAATATTATAAAGAAGTTACCAATGGACTGGTATCTATTACCGGGCAGGTAGTTGGTCCTTACAGGATGCCCAGGAAATTAAGCGAGTACGCGCATGGCGACAGCGGCACGGGTAATGCTACGCCGAATGCACGTACATTGGCACAGGATGCAGCCCGGGCCGCAAACCCAAAAATAAACTTTAGTACTTATGATAATGATAACGATGGATATGTTGATGCTTTTGTGGTGATTCATGCCGGACCGGGAGCCGAGGTAACAGGTAGCTCAAACGATATATGGAGCCATAAATGGGTATTACCACAGGTATATAACGCAGACGGAACAAGTATATACGCTTATCTTACCGTTCCGGAAGACTGTGAGTTGGGAGTATGCGCACATGAACTTGGACACTTGCTTTTTGGATTTCCTGACCTGTACGATATTGATTATACCAGTGAAGGTATTGGCAACTGGTGCCTTATGGCAGGAGGCAGCTGGAATAACAATGGACTTATCCCTGCTCATCCCTGTGCATGGTGCAAAGTGCAGCAAAACTGGGTTACCACTATTAACCAGAGTGCTAACTCCGCCGGTGTTGTAATAGATGATGTAAAATCCGGGAAAAAAGTATACCGGCTATGGAGGGATGGCGGTCCTGGTAATGAATACTTTCTTGCAGAGCATAGAATGAAAAAAAACTATGATAAATATATTCCTTCAGAAGGCTTACTCATTTACCATATAGACGATTCAATGGAAGATAACAGTAATGAACAGCATTATAAAGTAGCGCTTCTGCAGGCAGATGGAAAGCAGCACCTGGAAAAGGGAACAAACGGAGGTGACACAGGAGACGTTTGGCCGGGAACATCGAGAAAAAAAACGTTCAGCCGTTCCTCAAAACCTAACAGCAAAAGTTATGGCGGACTGGATACAAAAGTAGCCATCAGAAATATTAAGCTTAACAGCGGAAAAATCACTGCAGATATTTACGTTAAACCAGGCGCTGCCGCTACAAAAAAGCCAGCGAAAAAGAAGAAGTAATCTTTGCAATAAATAGATCAGTAGCTTTATTAAAAAAATCAGTTTGATGTATGCCCCCGATAAGGCCTAATTGTGCTATTATTGTAGCTATTGTAACACATACGGAAACGTATAGTAAGCAGAGCGACTTTAATATATTATCATTAGATGTTAAGAGCGCTTCGCCCAAAAAGGAGGAACCATTTTTATTTAATGAAAAGGAGGATAACAAACTCAAAGCCCTTATAAGCAAAGAGAGCTGTATATCTGCTGACATTAATGAAAAAGCTACTATTAAAGCTGAACTAAAAAAAGTGGATCCAGGCTTATGGCGTATAATTAAACTTATATAAAAAACCTTTGTTTGTTATCATAGATTAATTATTGGTAGTTATAAGCATAATTTTTTAGGAACTTCTGCAATAAAATATACATTTGCATTACCGCTTGCACTATTTGCTGTAGCGGATTCTCTTAAATCCATTCTTTTAAATCCGGTAAAACCGGTTACTTCTTCAAGTTCATTATCCCTTGTAAGCATTTTAAGTTTTCTATCCTTTCCTGGAACCAATTGTTTCAACAAGTCGTCATTTATTATTAACATACAATTGTTTCAACCTCAAACCTCTTAATCATGAAGAAAAGTGTACTTTTTGCAGGACTATGCCTGTTCCTTGGCATCAACCTTGCATCAGCTCAGATTAATCAAACAGTCACCTATCCCACAAAGCCACTTCGCTTTGCTTTAATGGCAGAAGGAAATTTTAATGCAGCAGAATACCCGGGCAGATACGGAGTGAGCGGCGCCGCGAAAATGATGTTCAAAGCGCAAAAAAACCACGATACTTTTCATGAATATGTAATTACTTTCAAAGCATTGCATAGCCCTGCTACAGATGGAGATTTTTTTAAGGGATTTGATGGCGGGCATTACAATAATATAAGCACACTTTTATTAACTGGCGGTTACCGGTTTAATTTTGGAGTACCCCGTTACATGATTGATGGGTTTACCGATGAAGTTGGGGGCTGGTTTATCGAAGCTAATGCAGGTGTATCTTATATCCATTATTCAAGAACATGGGCTCCTGCTATTGCGCCTTCTATAGGATATGCAGTAGCACGTCATCTCGACCTCATTGGATCATTTACTGCTTCCTGGGCCGATACAAAAAAACTAAAGAATAGCCTTTTCATCACCGGTTTAGGGCTACAATATCATTTTTAATAGTAATAACCCGGGTTAGATTATTTGCAACAGGTTTATATATTCGCAAAGCGTTTATATAAGCCTGTGACTATTATACAAATCAATACCAATATATATTCATCCCCGGAAATCTGCTTCGATCTTTCCCGGAGCGTGGAATTGCATAAAATATCAACCATTCATACAAATGAATCCGTGGTTGCCGGCAAAGCAACAGGTTTATTTGAAAAGGGAGATACCGTAAAGTGGCGGGCTAAACATTTCGGCATTTACCAGCACCTTGAAATGAAAATTACGGAGATGGATTTCCCTGTTTATTTTGAGGATTGCATGCTGAAAGGCATTTTTAAAAGTATTACGCATAAGCACTATTTTAAAAGGAATGCTGATCACACCATTATGACAGATGAATTCATGTATAAAGTTCCTTTTGGTATTGCAGGTGAAATATTTGACGGATTATTTCTAAAGAAATATATGACTGCCTTATTAGAAAAAAGGAATGAAACGATAAAACAATTCGCTGAGAGCGAACGGTGGAAAGAACTATTCTGATTTGACATTATTTATCACCAGGTTGCTCAGCTTCATCCTCTTCTTTTCTTTCGGGTATTTCTATTGGGGATAGCGTATTTGGCTTATCATCTGTATCACGATCAGGTACTTCAATTATTTTCTTCAGGTTTTCGGTCTGTATTTTCTTCTCTATTTTTTTTATATCCGGAAAATCAGCCTTGCCTCCTTTTTCAGATGATTTATTCTTTTTCATTGGTACAATTAATTTAATGAATATCTCCTATCCCTTTCATTGCCCTGCCCTTAAGGTCGGGCAATGAAAGGGGAATACATACCCCGTATTGCTGAAAAGTTTCGGCTAATCTTTTTTTGCTTTAAATACAATCCAGAGGATTAGGATAATTACCAGTGCAACAAGAAAGAACGCCCACCACATGCCTGCCTTAAAAATTGTTTCAACAGCGCTGCAACTGGTTAAAAAGCTAGTGTAAAGGATGAGCAACACTGATATAAATGTTTTCATATGCCCTGTTTTAAGCAGAGATAATCCAACTATTATACCATGCCTTGGCAAACCGGCGAGATGCTGCCTTATTAAATATTATTGATTGATCAAAATCTTCTGCCCGTTTTTCCTGATGGATTCATATACCGCATCAATTACGATCATATCCTTCAATCCTTCTTCACCTGTCATATTGGGATCGGGCTTGCCGTTCAATATACAATCAGCCAGCCCGTCCATCTGCGCCGCCTGGTGCGTTACGTCCTGTATCTGTAATTCGCCTAAATGCGTTCTGCCTTTAATTGGCCCATAACCAAATGCAGGGCTTAGTTCTGCGAAACCCTTCTCTCCGATCATATACAGTCTTTCAAAATTATTGAAATTATACGTAGTACCGCATTCCGCTATAGCGCCGCCGGGAAAGCCGAGCTGAAATGTAACAGTCTCGTCAACTTCAGCAAACTTTACGGGGTCGGTTTTTGATTCCTGGGCTGTAACCCATATTGGTTCTTCACCGGTTGCATAACGGGCGCCGTTAAGCGCATATACACCCACATCCATCATAGCGCCGCCGCCGGCAAGCGCTTTCTTCAACCGCCATTGCGTGGGGTCGCCAATGCGAAATCCCATATAATTGTTTACATGCATTATTTTACCAAACTCGCCAGCCTGCCGCATACGGATTATTTCGCGGGTATGCGGTTGAAAATGCAACCTGTATCCTACATAAAATTTTACGCCGGCTTTCTTGCAGGCTGCAATCATTTCTCTTGCCTGCTGCGCAGTATCAGCCAGGGGCTTTTCACATATAACATGTTTACCTGTTGCCGCCACCTGCAATACATGCTTATGATGCAATGAATTGGGCGTTGTAATATATACAACATCTATATCCGGGTTTTTCGCAATATTTTGCAGATTATCATAATTGTAAATATTCTTATCCGCTATATTATAATCCTTTTTCCATTTATCTATTTTGGAAGGTGTGCCTGTAACAATACCGGTTAAAGTCGCCAGCTGGCATTGCTTCATTGCTCTTGCCACTATGCCTGCATAACCACCTAATCCCATTAATGCAACATTTAATTTCCGTCCGGGAACTTTGTTGGCTGAAAAAAATGAAGCCTGGCTCATTAATGGCGACAATGCGGCAGCGCCAAGTCCCATAGATATTTTTTGCAAAAAATCGCGACGGGTATTCATATGATCTTATTTTTATTCGGCTATAAATAATAGTTATAAGGGAAGTTAATTATTATAGTTGGTATATTGCGACATACCTTTAAAACATTATCATGCAACACCAGAGCTATAAAAATCATATACGCTATTATCCGCCTCATCATTTTGTTTTTTATCCTGTTATAGCAATACTGCTTGGCACAGCACTCTATAAATATTTTACTGATGATGCAAATAATGCCTCATGGTTAATAATTGCTTTGCTGGTTACATTAACAGGGTGGTTAAGTTTTATGATGCGGCAACATTATGCACTCACTTTACAAAACAGGATAGTAAGGCTTGAAATGCGGTTAAGATATTTTCAGCTTACCGGCAAACGATTGGAAGACATTGAAAATAAAATCAGCTTTGCACAATTGGCTGCTTTACGCTTTGCTTCAGATGAAGAGCTGGAGGATTTGATACAACGCACACTTGCAGATAAGCTTTCTCCAACCCAAATAAAAGAATCTATAAAAAACTGGGCGCCTGATCTTATGCGTGTTTAACTTTTCCGGATGATTCCCAACCTAGGGAAGGTTGGAAACCTGTTAACCATCAGGATGCTTTATTCAGTAATTTCTTTTGCGGAACAGCGCTTCTTGCACTGCGCATATGTTTTTCATGAATGATGGTAGCAAGCGATTTGCCATACACTTTACTTTCAACCCACGAAATAACATCGAGATATGCAAAAGCACGTGTTTCAAAACGGTTCTTTTCAAGATGCTTTATCTTTTCAAGAAAATTTTCCAGTTCCGGTTTCAACTGGCGTGGCGAAACATTGAATGAGCGCCTTAAAAAGCGGAACATCTCTTCTTCAACAACAGTCAGATTTTTCATTTTCGCCATAAAACGATACACCGATTTTATCAGCGATTCTATGATATCATAATTCCCCAGTTCATAGTGCGCCATCAAATGCAGCACTCTTGCATAACATTGCAGGTCGTGACGCAGATCCTGCGAGCCGTGTATTATTTTTTGCAGGTAGTCAATAGATTCTGAATAACGCTCTGCTCCAAAATATAGCGTTGCTATCTTATAATTGAAAACAAGAATCCTGTGTCGGTCAACAAACAGCGCATACTCTTTAAGGTTAGTTTCAATTTCAGGTACAAGTGATAAACCTTCCTTAAATGTTCCAACCATCAAATGCCAGTTCAATTTGGCGATATTGATATATATAGAAGTATGCACGCGGAAATTATCATGATGCGTAGCCGCAGGTGTTTTCGCAAAATTTTCAAACTTGCGTATGGTGCCCTGGAATTTGCGGTAGTTGCGTAAATCAAAATGCGCATTCAGCAAATTATGCATCCCCTTTACGTAGTGCCCGGTCTCTACAGTGATCATGGTAAGGTGCTCATCAAATAATTCTATCCATTTTTCACTGTAACGGTAATACATCAAAAAATCCTGGCGAATAAATGCATACCAGCAATAACTCTGGTATAAATATAATTTTTCGTAAAACCCATTTACTGCATTTATATCCTGGGGCAAATAGCTTTTAAAGAAAGCCTTTATATCTTTTTCATCATTTTCGTTGCGGGCATGCCCGTATTTAACATACCAGCGGTATAACAATAACGCAAGGTTTGAAAGTCTTGTAACACGATCAATATGTTCACTGATATCTACTGCTTCAACAGACAGCTGTTCGGTTTTTTCAAGCGTACTTCTTGTTATATGCAGTGTTTCTATTTTCTTTTCCAGGGAGATAACCTGTGCAAGAAAATTAAATTTTTGGTTGGCTTTGGCTAGCTCTTTCGCTTTCTCCAGTATTTTCAAGCTTTGGATCTTAAGCCCTTTGTTATATAATAAACGGGCATGATCCAGGTGCTCACTCAACTGGAGATCTGTATTTTCTGTTGTTTTCAGTAAACGGAGGCTGGCTAAAAGCTGCTTGTAAAGATGTGTTTTTAAATTAGCCAATTGAGGTTTGGTAACACCTTTCAGCTTTTTCAATAATATCTTCTCATCATATTCGGGAAGCTTGTCTAAAGCATCGAATAATTGAATGATTTTAAGATCCTCTTTACCGGAGCTCCTCTTTATATATAGCTTAAAATGCCTTTTTTCCGACTTTTCTAAAGAACGAACAAGCTGAAATAAAGCATCTGTAAAACTGTTGGACGTCATAATGATTTTTTCCTAAAACTCAATACCAATAAGGGTTTCATAGGTTCTACAACCCTTTTGGCATGATAAAATTACGAACAAGTTGTTTTGTACAGCATAAAAACACGTATTACTTTTACATTGTCAAACGGAAAAAGAGAAAAGGCAAGCAAATCGTGAGAAAAAAATGGCAAGTGGCAAGTGAGTTAGAGGCATCCAAATGATAGCAAAAAGTTGCAATCATTTACAGAAAAAAGACTTATTAAGAATTTTCATATGGCAAGCAATCGTTAGAGGTCATCTGTTTCTACAGAAGACCTTTTTTCTTTTGTAGGGGTCAAATATAACCATGTTTTTTAAAAAGTATTAACTTTTTCTTAATTTTTTTCTTTCTTTTTAAAGAATCTCAAATCCAAGGTCTTGCCAAATTCCGGTTATTTTACGTTTTCTAATGGGTTCTTCATTTAACTACCCCTATTTTTGCCGGAATGAGCAAACGCAGAGATAAAAACCAGGTTTTACAGGGTATTAAAGTGGATGATTATGCCGCCGAAGGCAAATCTTTGGCGAGAATAGACGGGAAGGTTGTTTTTATTGAGGGGGCAGTGCCCGGAGACATCGTGGATGTGCGGCTTTCTAAAAGCAAAAAAGACTGGGCGGAGGGCAAAGCCATTCATTTTCAATCTTATTCTTCTGACAGGGTTGATCCTTTTTGTGAACATTTTGGAACATGCGGCGGCTGTAAATGGCAAATGCTGCCCTATTCGAGGCAATTAGAATATAAACAAAACGAAGCGGTACAAAATCTCAAAAGACTCGGCAGAATTACCTTACCTGAAAGTTCGCCTATTCTCGGCTGCAACAGCAATACACGGTACAGAAATAAGCTTGAATTTACCTTTAGTAATAAGCGGTACAAAACCTGGGAAGAACTGAGAGCAATGGATGCCTCAGGCGAAAAAAAAGAAGATGTTCCTGCGCTGGGCTTTCATGTACCCAGGCTGTTTGATAAGGTGATTGATATACATACCTGCCACCTGATGGATGAACCGTCCAATCTCATAAAAAATACCATTAGAACATTTGCTATTGAAAGGGGATATGCTTTTTATGATATCAAAAATCATACAGGCTGGCTGCGCACCCTGGTTATAAGAGTATGTACAACCGGCGAAGTGATGGTAAATATTTGCCTGGGTTATGAAGATAAAAAAGAACAGCAGGTGTTATTTGATCACCTGCTTAAGGCAGTTCCTGCAATCACTACATTGCTTTATACTATTAATCCCAAAAAAAATGATAGTATTCACGACCTTGAACCTGTAGCTTATTATGGAAAAGGATTTATAACCGAGCAACTGGAAAATTACAGGTTTAAAATAGGTCCGAAGTCTTTTTTTCAAACCAACAGCAGGCAGGGAGAAAAACTATACCAGATTACCAGAGATTTTGCGGCATTAACCGGCAACGAAGTGGTATACGACCTGTATTGCGGCGCAGGCAGCATTGGCATATTTGTAAGTGCGCAGGCAAAAAAAATTATAGGAGTAGAAGTGATAGCCGAAGCCATTGAAGACGCGAAAGAGAATGCCCGGCTGAACAATGTGCATCATGCTTCATTTTTTGCAGGTGATGTTATTAATATTTGTGATGATGCTTTTTTTGCAGCGCACGGAAGGCCGGATGTGATCATTACTGATCCCCCCAGGGCCGGTATGCACGAAAAACTGGTGCAAAAGCTTATTGAAATAAAAGCGCCAAGAATTGTTTACGTAAGCTGTAATACAGCTACGCAGGCAAGGGATCTTCAATTGCTGAATGATTATTATGAAGTTACCCGGGTTCAGCCGGTTGATATGTTCCCTCATACCCATCATATTGAGAATGTAGCGCAATTAAGGCTGAGATAGGGGTAAGGTATAGGGTGTAAGGTGTTGGTATTTCAGATTGTTGCAAAATTGCTGAGTGTTTATAGTTAACAGATTATTGGTTAAGATTTAGGATATATGGGGTTGATAATTCTGCCTCATAGTTTAAATTCGCATCTAATTTTGGAAAGATTATGACAGAATTCCGTCCGAGAGGTTTCCAGGTATTGCCATTGATAGTAAAGAATTTACTGATAATAAATACGCTGGTTTTTTTAGCTCAAAAAGCATTTGAGGGATCAACAGGTTTTTCCATTGAAAAATATTTTGCATTGCATGATATTCATTCGGTGTACTTTAAACCGCACCAGTTGATTTCGTATATGTTTTTACATGGAAGTTTCGAACATATCCTATTTAATATGTTCGCTTTGTGGATGTTTGGAAGTACCCTTGAGAACTATTGGGGTCCTAAAAAATTTTTAATATTCTACCTGCTTTGTGGTATTGGTGCCGGCGCGTTACATCTTGGAGTATTATACTACGAAAACGAAATGTTGATACGTGATACATATCAAAAAATAGCATCCCTGGGTGAGGGGGCTCAGCTTGAGGCTCTGAAGCAAATGTACATACAAATTAATACCTCTACACTCGGGGCGTCAGGCTCGGTATTTGGTTGTTTGGCAGCATTTGGCTACTTATTCCCTAACAGTCTTATTTATTTATACTTTTTCATCCCTATAAAAGCCAAATGGTTTGTACTTATGTATGGAGCGATGGAATTGATCCTTGGTATTCAAAACTCTGCAGGCGACAATGTTGCGCATTGGGCTCATTTAGGCGGAGCGTTGATCGGCTTTTTATTGGTATTATATTGGAATAAAACCAACCGTAGAAAATTTTATTAGTAAATTTATGTTATTATAGCCTGTAAAATGTAAGGAATGGGAGTGCTTCAACAAACAAAGACGCGCAGGGTTTTTTTCGGGGCCGATAATGACGCGCTGGTAAAGGTTATCATTATTAATGTACTTATTACAACAATTCTTTTCTTTATCCGGTCTGTTTACCTGATTTCAGGCCTGGAAGCAGGTTTATTTACAGTACAGATATCGGATTGGTTCGTACTACCTGCCGATGCTGCAAAACTGCCATCCCGGCCATGGACTTTGATAACGTTCATGTTTTCCCATACAGATATCTGGAGCCTTATTGCCAATATGCTGTGGCTTTGGGCTTTTGGATATATTGTACAGTCTTTGCTTGGTGGCAAAAAATTAGTACCACTCTATATTTATGGCGGTATTGCCGGTGCTGTTGTTTACCTGCTGTGCAGCAACCTGGTGCCGGCTTTTGCTGTAAACGCACCTCAAATGGTATTAGCCGGAGCCAATTGCTCTGTTATGGCGATTGCTATAGCCGCCACCGTTACAGCCCCCGGGTACCGCATTTTCCCGCTTTTAAATGGAGGAATTCCGCTTTGGATACTAACGGTTATATATGCCGTAATAAATTTTACAGGCACAACATTCGGTAATCCTGCAGCATATGGAGCAGAGCTGGGAGCCGCCGGAACAGGATTTTTATTTTTATGGCTTCTTAATAAAGGGTATGATACCGGAGCATGGATGAGCAGAATGTATAATTGGATATTTGATTTGTTTAATCCCGACAAAGCGCCCAAACATTATGTAGAAAAATCAAAAGTTTTTTATGATACCCAGGGGCGGGAGCCATATAGCAAAATACCTAATTTAAATCAGGCCAGGGTTGATGAAATACTTGATAAAATCAATCAGAAAGGATACAATAACCTTACTGCAGAAGAAAAGGATATACTCCGTCGTGCGGCAGAAGAAGACCTATAATCGAAATAAATGATCCGAAAATTTTCCAGACGCTTATTGGTCTTTATATACATCTGTATCTGTATTTCTTTTCTTGTAGGCTGCCTCTCACCTTTTTTTAATCCTTTCAGGTGGTGGTTGTTTGGGTTTATTGGTTTGATGTTCCCCTATATCCTTATTACACTTACGATCTTTTTCTTTTTTTGGCTTTTTGTAAAACCGAAGTGGTGCATATTGGCAGCGCTATGCTTTATTATTGGCTGGAAAAGCATATTAGCGGTATTTGCCTTTCACATAGGCAAAAGTTTTGACAAGAATAAAAAGCAGGAAAATACGCTGCGGGTAATGACATGGAATGTGCGGAGCTTTGCAAGAATTGATGAAAAGTTTAAAAAGCCGGGATTAAGCATTCACCAGATGAAAATGCTTGATTTAATTAAAGAATACGATCCGGATGTTTTGGCCATGCAGGAATTTTTTACAGTAGATTCCGGCAAATATTTTAACAGCGTCTGGCATTTTACAAGAGATATGGGTTATTCTTATTATTATTTTTCAAAAGACGAGGTAAAGTATCGTCATTTCTTTTCAGGAACAGTTATTTTTTCAAAATATCCCATTGTAGATACTTCAAAAGCTTCTCTTTCGCTGGCAAAGGATGACGTTACAGAAAGCCTTTTATCTGCAGACATTGCTTTTAAAGAAGATACTATACGTGTGTATACAGGGCATTTGCAATCTTTTGGTTTTAAAGAGAGGGAATACGAGGATATATCCAAAATAAAGAATGACCCTTCTGAACGTCTTGATGCCTCCAAAAACATTTTCAGGAAAATGAGATACGCGTTTGAAAGAAGAGGGGAACAAGCTGAGTTTATACGTGGCAAGCTTGATTCAAGCAGACACCCGGAAATATTCTGCGGCGACTTAAATGACGTTCCTAACTCTTACACCTATTTTTCAATAAAAGGGGATAAAAAAGATGCTTTTATAGCCAGTAATTTTGGCTTCGGTCAAACATACTATAGCTTTTCTTCCGGGTTTATGAGAGAGCTTCCTACCCTTCGCATTGATTATATTTTTGCAGACCCCAGGTTTAAAATACTGCAATGCGACCGTATACCAAAGGTTTTCTCTGATCATTTTCCGGTAGTTGCTGACATGGCACTGCAGAAATAAAACACCGGTTAGTGCTGAGTTATATACCTCCATTTATTCCATTTATATTTGCAGATATCTGTATACAACATCGATAAAATTATGTCTGAATTAAAAGTTTATAATTCACTTACAAGAACAAAAGAAGTATTTACGCCTATTACACCCGGTTACGTTGGCATGTATGTATGCGGACCAACAGTATATAGCGATGTGCACCTTGGAAATTGCCGCACTTTTATTTCTTTCGATATAATATACCGCTATCTTAAATATCTTGGGTATAAGGTTCGGTATGTAAGAAACATTACTGATGCCGGGCATCTTGAAGGAGACCGGGATGAAGGCGATGATAAATTTTCAAAAAAAGCCAGGCTTGAGCAACTGGAACCTATGGAAATAGTACAGAAATACACGCTGGGATTTCATAAAGTGATGGAGCTTTTCAATAACCTTCCACCAACCATTGAACCTACAGCTACAGGGCATATATCTGAGCAAATTGAAATGGTAAAGCAGATCATTGAAAATGGTTATGCTTATGTGGTAGATGGCACTGTTTATTTTGATGTAGAAAAATACGACAAGGAAAAACCATATGGCATTCTTACCAACAGAAAGCTGGAAGACCTGCTTGAAGGCACAAGAGAATTAGGTGGTCAGGATGAGAAAAAAGGACGCCTTGATTTTGCTTTATGGATCAAAGCCAAGCCAGAACATTTAATGCAATGGCCTTCGCCCTGGGGAATGGGCTTTCCGGGCTGGCATATTGAATGCTCAGCTATGAGCGGAAAATATCTCGGGCACCAGTTTGATATACATGGCGGAGGTATGGACCTGGCAGCTACACATCATACTAATGAGATAGCGCAATCGCAGGCTTGTTATCATACCAGCCCGGTAAACTATTGGCTGCATACCAATATGCTCACAGTAAACGGGGCCAGAATGAGTAAAAGCGCCGGGAATGGATTTTTACCTCACCAGTTATTTACAGGCGATCACCCGCTTTTGGAAAAGGCTTATGCACCTATGACGGTTCGTTTTTTTATGCTGCAAACACATTACAGAAGCACGCTTGATTTCAGTAATGAAGCATTACAGGCAGCTGAGAAAGGATTGAAGCGACTATGGGAGGCGTACGATAATCTCAACAAATTGACATATACCGGAACAGGCGATAGTGAAATTGATGAAGAGCTTGAAAAGCGTACTATTGAACTGATCAATGGTTTTGATGACTCAATGAATGATGATTTCAATACCGCGAAAGTGCTGGCGAATATGTTTGAGCTTGTGCCGGTAATTAATTCTTTAAAAAACGGACATCTGCCTTTAACCAGCATCAGTAAGCAAACGCTTGAGCTTTTGCAGCATAAATTCAAGGTGTATCTTTTTGATATTTTCGGATTAAAAAATGAGAAGGAAGGAGATAACTCGTTGCTTGAAGGTGTATTACAATTGCTTATCCAGATAAGAAAAGAGGCAAGAAGTAAGAAGGATTTCGCCACTTCTGACAAAATCAGGAACGAGCTACAGGGGCAGGGAATAATTTTAAAAGATGAAAAAGACGGAACTGTAAGCTGGTCTGTTAATTGATTTGAGTATTATTTCATGTTTCTGCGCTTTATAAAGAAACCCGGGGATAAAACCGAGAATACTGATGCCCACAATTAAAACACAACGTAACAGTTCAAAAAAGCAATTTATTGTTGCTAAAGCTGCAAAGCTATTCCGGGAAAAAGGCTTTTCTGCAACATCCATGAGAGATCTTGCAGAGCAGGTAGGGGTGGAAGCCGCCAGCTTATATAACCATATCCAGTCAAAAGCAGAGATTTTACAGGATATCTGTTTCCGGACAGCCAATCTTCTCACCCAAAACCTTGAGAATATTGAAAACAGCAAAATAACAGCCATTGAAAAAATAAAGTCTATTCTCAGGTTCCACATTCAGCAAATGCTTAATAATTATGAAGAAGTACATGTGGCAGACCGGGAGTGGCGGCATCTTACAGAACCCTATCTTTCAAATTTCAAAGTACAGCGCAGAGCTTACCGTCAGCGTTTAGCAAATATTATTACCGAAGGCATTCAAAAAAACCAGATTAAGCCTATAGATGCACCAACTGCTGTGCTGATCATGCTTCATGCTGTCAGTGGAATAGAATCCTGGCATCGCTCAATGGAAAAGATATCTCCCGAACAACTTGAAGATAATATGATCATCATTTTGGTGGAAGGACTGAAAATTTAATTATTTGTTTCTTTATATCATATGTTGTTGTAACTTCGGACAATTGCTGTTCAATGTAAAACCCACCACTATTGCTGTGCAGCACGAATATGAGTTAATGAAATTCTCCTTTCAGCACAATCTTGAAGAACATCATATCCTATTCTAAACTAGATTGTATTGTTTAACCCCTTCTTAATCCAAAAAAAAACTAAAAACCATGGCTATCAGGGAATCTGTAAAAATGCTCCCAAACGAAATCTGGAAAGACCTGCCCGAACATGAAACCAAAGGTGCTGTCTGGTATAAATATGCCATATCAAATCATGGCAGAATAATCAAGTACAACAAACGTATGGCAGATGGGTTTATCCTTAAGTTAAGCCGTCAGGCAAATTACCCCATCTGGAGAAAAAAGCTTAATGGAAAATATTTTACTGCGTTGGTACATCGCCTGGTAGCCAAGCATTTTCTGCCTAAGCCAAAAGCAAAACAACTTTTTATTATTCATCTTGATCATAACTATGAGAATAATAAATACACAAATTTAAAATGGGCCACACAAGATGAAGTTTCTGCACATAACAGGAAAAATCCACGTGTAAAAGCCGCTATAAAATACAGGAAAGATAACCCAACGGTTAAGGGTGCAAAACTGGATGTAAGGAAAGTAAAGGTGATAAAGCAAATGCTGAAAGAAAAGAAAACCCTGAAAGCAATTGCTAAAAAATTCAATGTATCTGATATGCAGATACACCGTATAAAGACTAAAGAGAACTGGGCTCATGTGAAGATATAATTGTAACCGATTAACCTGCCATAGTATAGTGCTCCTGCCAGTAATAGCGGGAGCATTATTATTTTATATACTCCGGATAAAATATTTCAGGACAAGAAACGATCAATTGCCCTGTTATAAGTCCCAGTAAACAACTTCTTCCAGAAAAAGTTCATACACATCCTTCCAGCCGGCAAACATTTTATCACTGCCGAAGAAATTATTGTGCCAGATGGTGATCATGGTTCCGTTTACCTTCTTAATCGTGTCATGATATTTCCGGATTTCAGTGAATGCCTGGTGCGGAGCAAGTTTTTGCTCATAATATGCATTGGCGTCCATAAAACAAAAAGGATAGATAAGCAGAGATGTTATTTCTTCTGCAGCAAGATCGTACCAGTAAAAAGGAGATGCGACTGACGCCCTGAATCCGTTGATGCTTCCGTAGCCCATTGAAAATTCACTGTGTATGCCCTGCTCAATAAGCTTGCGGTAAGTGCCGGGAAACCCCATGCGGATATAGTGTTGCCTGCTATGCACAATTTTCCGTTCAATGATAGTTTCCAGTATTTTTATTTCTTCATACAGTAGTGTTTCATTATCGCCGCTTTGCCAGGAAGGATGTACACCAACATTATAGCCAATAGAGTGATATTTTATCAGTTCCCGCATTTCCGGAATTGCCGGGTCAATATTTTTGTCATATTCACTGGGTGAAGCAGCCACAAGAAAAAAATAATAGGGGTTGAGGTTATATTTCAGGTGAAGCGCGTATAGCCATTCATAGGTATCAAAAGGATCCTCTTTTTTACCCGCAATCACTTCAAAGCGGTCTTTGATGTCATCAATCTCCCCTTTCAGTAAAGAGCGCATTGCGCCTCCTGCATTTCGTATTGTACCTTTATGCAGGTAAGAAAAAGCGATATCAATATCGTATGTGGGGATAAACCTGAATTTTCTCAACGCAAACAAAAGAAAAGGAAATCTCGACTGCAAAACAATCTGGAAATCTTTCAGCCAGTAGTTGACGAGCGGCTGCTCTAAAAAGGCCTCTTTAAAAGCAATACTTTCTGTGTACGCAAAGCGACCGTATTCATCTTGTTGATGTGGGAGATACTCTTCATAGCGGGAGAGTAAAAAAAATGACGCCGCGAAAATGTCGAATGAATGATCGCCCTGCGTACAGGGAAAAAGTACTTTATAATGATTGTGTTCTTTTACAGGAATACTGATCTCCCTGATATCATTTTCGAAAAGCAGGGAAGTGGATGGAACTATATGAAATTCATCTCCTGATAACTGGTTGAAAGAGTAGTTGATCTTAGCGCCATCAAAGTTTCGGAATTCTTCAGTGCTGCTGGTATAAAAAACTTCAATACCGCTGAAGTTATGCAATAAGGTTCCGGCAATATACTTCAGTCTTGAACTTATTTCTATGGAATAAATAAGCAGCATGTTTATTGCGGCAAAGTTTTTACAATGATAACTAAGGAAACGAATTTAACCGGAAAATCATCCTTTTAATTTCCTGCGAAATGATAATATAAGATATTTTACGTAATGATAATAGCAGTGAAGTGCACGTTATGCGCTTATGCTTCTATTCCTGGTTTTCTTTGTGTGAAAAACGCTTCACTCTCCATCCTTATAATATTGATTGGCAATCTGTTCAAGCAATGTATAAAACTCCTCCCCGTATTTTCTGATGAGTGCTTCTTTTAAAAAAACGTACACTGGTACCTGCAGCTTTTTACCGAGTTTGCATGCCGGGCTGCAGAGCGTTTCCCGTGGTTCATAATTAACCAGTTCGTAGGTTTTTGTTTTCTTTGTTTTGATGGGGTAGAGATGGCAGGTCAAAGGTTTTTTCCAGCTTATTTTACCATCAAGGTAAGCCTGCTCAATACCACATTTTATGATGCCTTTGTTATCGTAATATCCGTAAGCGCATATCTTACCATCAATGGTTGGTGTTACCCAGCCAAAAGACCTGTCGTAATAATACTTACCCTTTTTTTCTATTTCATCCATGCCTTCTTTGGTAAGATATGGTTTAAGTATCTCGTAATTATCTTCCAGTATCTGTGTTTCTTCTTTTGATAGCGGTGCACCGGCATCGCCGTCTTCACAGCAACCACCTTTACATTTAATAAGATCACAAACAAATTGTGCCTTTACCACATCATCACTTACCAGAATATTATCAATTTCTATCACGGATTATTTTTTGGTAAAGGTAAGATGAAATGCGGAAGGTGTGAGGCGCAGGGTATAAGGTTTAGGTTTTTTCTATTCTTTTTTCGTCATTAAAATATTCTAAAATATCACCCGGTTGGCAATCTAATGCTTTGCAGATTGCTTCTAATGTGCTGAAACGGATTGCTTTTGCTTTTCCTGTCTTTAAGATAGAAAGATTAGATAATGTCAACTCTACTTTTTCTGAAAGCTCATTCAGAGAAATTTTACGTTTTGCCATCATCACATCTAAATTTACAATGATTGGCATAGCTTATACAGTTAAATCGTTTTCGTTTTGAATTTCAACACCTTTAGCAAAAATAGTTGCAATAATATAGATTACTGCCGCCATTAAAATAAATGCCTGGCTATCGGCCCAAAATGGGTTCAGGTTACTGATAGCGTAACCGTGATGCAGTAAATTTTTGGCTACCTCACGACCTATATAACTAAGTATTCCTATAGCAAAGGTGTAGTAACTTATTCTGGTTATTTGTTTTGAAACAAAGTTGTTGAATGGCTTTGACAAATCTATTTGGTGCATAAGTTGTATCACTATATAAAAAAGGTATGCTTTTAAAACAGAGATGGACAGGATAAAAGTGTATAAACCGAAAAAAGCCCATTTGCTACGATGATACATTTGGCTTAAGTCCAGTTTTTGATACAGGTTTTGAACAAATTCAGGTTTGTAGAGACTGAAAAAAAAATTGACTGCCAGGCCTCCTGCCTCAATGCTTAAGCCCACAAAAATGATCCAGGTAACAATGTAAAGTCCCCTGAATATGAAATCGTTTCTTTTTACCATAATATTTAAATTTTTAAAGAAAAGCGAAAGTAATAAATATTTATTGATAATCAATAAATATTTATTACTATATTTAAATATTGAGAAATAATGCTTCCCTTTCAATTTGCTTTAAAATAAGGCTTTAAAATTTTCGGTATGCGGTTAAATTGTGCTGTTCGTTGAGATGAACCTGGCGTATAATAGAAATTTTTCCCCTTATTTCCACTTAACTGTATTAATCATATACTGCATATCCTTACCGATAAAATCGTATACAATATTCAGGGAGTCTTCATTGGGAGTATCGTTGAAATATAGCGCCCCGCGTAAGAAATGTTTGGTAGTATCAGTTATAAAAAACTGCTTGCCTGTAGCAGCATTGCCGCCCACCCTGAAGAAAACGCCACCGTATCCCTGTGGTGTAATAAATGCTGAATCTTCAATAGATGAAGCCTTGGTAGTATGCTTGAATGTTATTTTGTAAGCGTCGTTTCTCAGGTTATCGAAAGTATTTATGGAAGAAGAATCCTTATACCCGTTTCCGGTTTTCACTTTATATATTGATTTACCGCCGATGGTTTTATAACTCAGGTAAATCTTGGCATTGAATGAAGGGTAATCAATATTTATCCAATATGGATTATCAGGGTCGGCATCAAAATAAGCGCTGTCTTTAACAATATTGGCATAAACAGGATATTCAAAAGTATAGGGATAGCCGTGCTGATTGAATAACTGGTATTGATGTTCGGGGAATGTTATATTAAAATAGCCTTTCGGTTTGGGTGTATAATTGCTGTTGCAGGAAAATATTGCTAAAAACAAAAAGCCAAAGGAAAACAGGTATCGATTCATCATATAGTTTTTGGTAAAAAGGAGAGAAGCTGTCAGCCTTTAGCTATGAGCTACCTGGTTCTTCGTTTCACATCTTACATTTCACTATTGCTCATTCACTATTGCCCCGCTTACCCTCACAGGCCGGTAGGAGCTTTGATGGTTATTTTTACTTTTTTTATTCTGTTCTTTTCAATTTCGGTTACGGTAAATTCAAAATCACCAATGGTTATTACCTGGTTTTCTTTTGGAATTTCACCTGCTAACTCAAGTACAAGGCCCGCAACAGATTCGCTTTCTCCTCTAACCTGGTCAAAAGTATCTGGTTTCAATCCCATTGCTTTGCATGCATCTGTAATCATTATCCTTCCTTCAAATACAAAGTTATTATCATCTAATTTTTTATTGGCGCTTTCCTCATCATCAAATTCATCCCGGATATCGCCAATAATTTCTTCCATAATATCTTCCATAGTTACAATGCCTTCAGTTCCTCCAAATTCATCTACCACCACTGCAAAATGCGTATTCTTCTTTTGTAATTCTCTTAAAAGATCTTTAATGAGATTTTGCTCCGGAACAAAATACGGCGGGCGAATCAAAGAATGCCAGTCGTAATCATCTTTTTCATTTATAAAAGGCAATACATCTTTACTGTGTATAATGCCTACCACATCATCAAGGTTGTTTTTATAAACCGGTATGCGGGAATAATGCAGCTCTTCAATTTTTGTTACAAGATCCCGGAAACCTGTACTGTATTCAATAGCGCTTACATCAAGGCGTGTGCGCATAATTTGCTTAACGGTAACATGCCCGAAACGTGCAATGCCACGTAAAATATTTTTTTCTTCTTCTGTTGTGCTTTCCGTGGTATTCATTTCTATTGCCTGGTCAATATCTTCGGGATTGTAAACGTGATGTTGCTTTATGCCACCAAAACTTCTTTCAATACCATCGGTATATTTCACAAACCATTTGCTCATGCTGCCAAAAAAAGAATACAGTACTTCTATGAGTAAAGAAGAGCTGTAAGCGAATCGTATATTGTTTTGTGTTGCCCAGACTTTTGGAAGTATCTCAGCAAAAAGCATCAGCAAAAACACGATCACTACAAGCTTAAGCAAAAAGCCTACCACCTCATTGGATTGGGTAGGGAGCTCATCCATCAAAACATTAGCAACTATAATAGCACTCAGGTTTACGAAAGTATTTGCTATTTGTAAAGTTGCTAATAAACGTTTGGGTTGGTCAAGCAGGGTAATAATTCTTCTTGCAGCCGGGTGTTGCTTTGTTTTAAGCATATTGATATCGCGGTAGCTGAGGGAAAAAAAAGCCACTTCGGCGCCGGATACAAAAAAAGATACCAGTAAAAGCATCAATAATAAAAAACCAAGGATAGCTATGCTTTGGGTATTTACTGCCAGTAATACCGGTTTTATATTAAGCAGGTAATAATGTACAACCGAATGATGGTCCAAAACTGATTGGATTTAAATGAAAAATTTTAATCATAAAGGCAGGTCAATTGGCCTGCCCGCTACACCTAACGCACAAAATTAAATATTCGTGTTAAAATGCCATGTTTTCAGGGGAATCGCCGATAGGCGGAATATCATTATTAAATCCTTCTGCCGGATGGTCACCGGGATGGCTGCCATGCACGCCGTCAACTCTTTTATCAAGCATTATAAGATTATCGCCCACCACTTCCGTGGCAAATTTCCGATTGCCATCCTTGTCTTCCCAACTCCTTGTGCGCAGGCGGCCTTCTATATATACCAGGCTACCCTTGTGCAGGTACTTCTGAGCCAGCTCTGCCAAACCGCGCCATAAAACTACGGTATGCCACTCTGTTTGGCTAACCAGTTTGCCTGTACGGTCTTTAAATGTTTCGGTAGTTGCCAGGGGAAACTTTGCTACACCAATGTTGCCTTCTAAAAATTGAATGTCAGGGTCCTTACCAAGGTTGCCAATTAACATTACTCTGTTTACGCCGCGCATATTACTTGTTTTTAATTCGAGCAAAAGAACTTAACCATCAATGCTGACTTAAATTTACATTTTTTTCCTGCAAATAAGTAGTGATAAATTTCGGAAATGCATATAATGGCAAATCTTTAGGAATAACAGCAATAAAATCTTTGCCCAGATCCGGCAAACGGCTAACCGTTAATTCAATAAACCGGCCCTGTATAGTTTGGTGGGTAAGCTGCTGCACATAGTGTTTTGAAGTGCCGGTTATGCTTCCTTTATATTTGTTCATATATTGTTTGATGACATTGTGCCGGGCAATTTCCTCATTGCTCAATTTGCTTTCTGCTTCCACCAAAACAAACTCATGCAGGTTCTGCCATATATCTTTCCCGGTTCTCATCCTGATATATACGCTGTTGTTATATGTGATGATTATATAATACATCCAGCGGACTTTTTTAATGATCTTCTTTTCTTTAGCAGGAATTGCATCAACCAGCCCTTCATTATATGCTATACATTCATTTTTCATTACGCAATCATCACACAACGGAAGTTTGGGTTTGCATACCACCGCGCCAAAATCCATAATGGCCTGGTTGTATATGCCCGGTAATTTTTTATCGAGCAGGTTATTGGCCAGCGAAGTAAGCAACGCTTTCCCTTTGGTTGAATCTACAGGTTGTTTTATACCAAACATTCTTGCCATTACCCTTAGTACATTCCCGTCAACCACGGCATAAGGCAGGTTAAATGCAAAAGATGCGATAGCCGCCGCAGTGTATGGGCCAATACCCTTTAAGGCAAGAATATCTTCGTAGGCAGATGGAAAAACACCTTTATACCGGTCATGGATGATTCTGGCAGTAGCAATCAGGTTTTTGCAACGGGTATAATAACCTAACCCTTCCCACAACTTAAACACCTGTGCTTCAGGTGCGGTTGCCAGGTGCTTTACAGTGGGGAAAGCTTCAATAAATCTCAGGTAATAATCCCAGCCCTGCTCCACCCGGGTTTGCTGCAGTATAATCTCGCTCAGCCATATTTTGTATGGGTCTTTTTCCCCTTTCCATGGCATGGCGCGCTTATTATATTTCCGGTTCCATGCTAAGAGTTTACTGGTAAAAAAAGGTTTCATAAGGAGTAATTACCTGTTATTCAACTAAATGTCGGGGTTTTTATTGAACCGGAATACAATTTTCTGAAAAAGGGTGCGTTCAGTACATAGCAAATACAAAATGCGGCAATAAATTGGTTTTCTTCTATCTATAAATGGGATAAAAAAATTTTTTGTAGCGTTTATTTGCACAGAATGCAAGATTTTTGCTATCTTATCGTTGAATTTCATTTACTTATAAAAACAATACCATGCGAAAAGCTGATCTCATCAACAATATTTCTGAAAAAACAGGTATTCCTAAAGTGGATGTTCTTGTAACATTGGAAACCATGTTTAAAGAAGTAAAAGAAAATCTTGCCAACGGCGAAAATATTTACATACGCGGTTTTGGTAGTTTTATTACCAAGAAACGTGCTGCTAAAATTGGAAGAAACATTAAGAAAAATACTGCTGTTCATATTCCTGAACACTATATACCTGCATTTAAACCTGCTAAAGAATTTGTACAGGAAGTTAAAAAACTGCAATCTGCAAAGCCGGTTGATGAGAATTTTGACGATGAAACCGATGATAGCATTTAACTTTGCGGCAAATTAAACGATTTTGAAAAAGCAACAATGGGTTGTTGTGTTCTCTGGGCTCGTTTTATTACTGAGCCTTTATTTTTTAGGAAGAACCAAGCCCAATAATACCAAGCCGCCGGCAACAGCTCAGTCGCAAACAGGCGATTCGCATGAAGAACATTTAGAGACAGAAAAGATCCTTGCTACTGCCAAGTCGCGGCTCTCTCCTGAACAGCAGGCCTGGGTTACTGCAAAGGAAAACAGCATTACCCGGGGTGATGTAAATGCACAAAAAATTAAACTCTACAACGAACTCGCATATTTCTGGAAAGATTCAGCCCGTGTTTTTGAGCCTTTCGCTTATTACCTGGGGGAAAAGTCCAAATTGGAAAATTCTGAAAAAAGCCTCACCTTTGCTGCCCATTTGTATTTAAAGCAGCTAAAGAGTGTTGATCAGCATGCTTTGCAGGTGTGGATGGCTGACCAGGCTGCGGATTTGTTCAGGCACGCGTTGCAGGTAAATCCTGAGAATGATTCCAGCAAAATAGGTTTAGGAAGCAGCTATATTTTTGGAGCTCACGGCGCTTCAACTCCTATGGAAGGTATCCAGAAAATACTGGAAGTAGTACGTAAAGATTCCACCAATATATACGGACAGTTTATGCTGGGTTATGGTGGAATAATGACAGGACAGTATGATAAGGCTATTGAAAGGCTGAATACTGTGGTGAAAATGGAGCCTGATAATGTGGAAGCTGTTTTTTTACTGGCTGAAGCATATGAAAGGCACGGCGAAAATGCAAAAGCCGCTGAGTGGTATGAGGCAGGAAAGAAATTTGTTCAGAACCCTGATGCCATACAAGCGATTGATAAAAGGATAAAGGAATTAAAATAAATTATTAAGTAACAAAAAACTATTTCGGTTTATGCCTTGTGGTAAAAAAAGAAAACGTCACAAAATTGCTACCCACAAACGTAAAAAACGTCTCAGAAAGAATCGTCATAAGAAGAAAAACAAATAGTTTTTTTGTTTTGATGCCGGTTTGCTCCACTGGATTTACAAACATGTGAAAGGTTAATTGCTGCTTATAAAATGGTAATCCCTTTCACATATTGATTTCTTCCTTTTTTGAGGTCAGATTATAAAGGCGTTTTTACTTGAACAAAGAATTAATTATCAATGCAGTTTCTGCAGGTGTTGAAATAGCCCTGCTGGAAGATAAGAAGCTCGTGGAATTGCATCATGAAAAAGCAGATGCAAGTTTTGCCGTGGGCGACTTATACCTGGGAAAAGTTAAAAAGCTTATCCCGGGATTGAATGCTGCATTTGTTGATGTTGGCTTTGAAAAAGACGCTTTCCTGCATTATACAGATCTTAGCCCCTATGCCCGCTCGCTGCTGAAATTTACACAGCAGGCCATGAATGCACAGGGCGATTTTGATTTTGCACAGTTCCAAACCGAACCTGAAATTATTAAAACCGGTAAGATCAATGAGGTGTTGGGTCAAAAGCCTAATATACTTGTACAGATCCTTAAAGAACCCATCGCTGCAAAAGGCCCGCGCCTGAGTTGCGAAATTTCATTGCCCGGCAGGTTTGTTGTGGTTACTCCCTTCAATGATATTATCGCGGTTTCACGAAAAATTCATTCTTCAGAAGAAAGAAAACGGCTTAACAAAATTGTTGAAGCCATTAAGCCAAAAAACTTTGGCGTGATTGTGCGCACCGCGGCTGAAGGCAAAAACACCGCTGAACTTCACGAAGATTTGAATATGCTGGTTGAAAGCTGGAAAAACCTGCAGCATAATTTAAAAGATGCTACAGCACCTGCTAAGATCCTCAGCGAGCAAACCAAAACCACCAGTATGCTGCGTGATCTGCTGAATGAAGATTTTAACCGCATAGTGGTGAATGATAAGAACATCTTTAATGATACCCGCAACTATATTCAAAAGATAGCACCTGAAAAAAAGGAAATAGTTACGCTCTATAATAATGGATCTTCCATATTTGATCATTATGGTGTAACAAAACAGGTAAAAGCTTCTTTTGGCAAAACGGTTAACCTGCCCAGCGGCGCTTATCTTATTATTGAACATACGGAAGCATTGCACGTAATTGACGTGAACAGCGGTTATAAAAGTGTGAGCAATAACCAGGAGATGAATGCACTGGAAACCAATCTTGAAGCCGCTGCAGAAATTGCCAGGCAATTGCGCCTGCGCGACCTTGGTGGTATCATAGTGGTTGATTTTATTGATATGAAATTGCCTGATAATAAGCGTAAGCTTATTGAGGCAATGGAAGAGTTTATGAAGGCAGACAGGGCTAAGCATGCCGTGCTCCCGATCTCTAAATTCGGTTTAATGCAGATTACCCGGCAACGTATGAAGCCGGAAGTAAACATCAATACCCAGGAAGTTTGCCCTACCTGCAATGGCACCGGCAAAATATCTTCAACACTTGTACTGGAAGACGAGATTGAAAAGAACCTGAGTTATCTTGTAATGCAAAAGCATAAAGGTTTAACTATAGTTGTACATCCTATCATATACGCCTATCTCACCAAAGGCTGGATCTCCATTCGCAGAAAATGGAGCTGGAAATACAAACAAAAGATCAAATTAAAAGCCGACAATAATTACTACCTCACCGAGTTTCACTTTTTTGATAGTAATGATGAGGAGATAAAGTTGTAGTGTAGCTTACAGGAATTATAAGCAGGACTATAATTATTCCTTCATACAAAAAATAATATTCCCTACCTTTCCATCTTACCCATTCCGAAAATTGTTTTCCTTGAACCGATCTCTCTTTTTAATCTTTAGCTTTCTGTTGAGTAATGGTTTGTTTGCCCAAAAACAAAACGCCTCCTTTCAATTACATATTCATAAATCCACATTGCCAGTTAAAGTTGATGGTATTGCTGATGAACAATCCTGGCTTGATGCGGAAAGCGCTTCATCTTTTTATATGGTATTGCCCATGGATACCAGCTTTGCAAAAGTGCGTACAGATGTAAGTATGACCTATGATAATGAAAACCTGTACCTGCTGGCTGTTTGTTATAACTATGGCAATGGCAGGCATATGGTGGAATCACTCAGGCGTGATTTTGCTTTCCTGAAGAACGATAACTTCCTGTTGTTTATGGATACGTTTGAAGACCAGACAACCGGGTTTTCCTTTGGAGCAAATGCTTATGGCGCGCAATGGGACGGAACCATGTACGAAGGCAGCAAGGTTGATCTTAACTGGGATAATAAATGGACATCAGCCGTAAAAAACTATGATGACAGATGGGTATTTGAAGCTGCTATACCGTTTAAAACCATACGCTATAAAAAAGGATTGAAACATTGGGGTATCAACTTCAGCCGCAATGATCTTAAAACAACTGAAAAGTCAAGCTGGACACCTATTTCACGACAACTGCCAACAGCATCCCTGGCACATACAGGCACTTTAGTGTGGGATGAAGAACCGCCAGTGCCGCGCTCCAATATTTCTGTAATTCCCTATGTGCTTGGTGGTATTTCAAAAAATTATATAACCAATGCAAAGACGGTATTTGAAAAAAATATAGGTGGTGATGTAAAAATTTCGATCGGACCTTCGCTCAACCTTGATTTAACGGTACGTCCTGATTTCTCGCAGGTAGAAGTAGATAAGCAGGTAACGAATCTCAGCCGTTTTGAATTATTTTTTCCTGAACGCAGGCAATTCTTTTTAGAGAATGGCGACCTGTTTGCCAATTTCGGCTATGCTGATCTTCGCCCGTTTTTTTCAAGAAGAATAGGCTTAGGTGTACCGATAGACTTTGGTGCCAGGCTGAGTGGCAAGCTTGATAAAAACTGGCGTATCGGTGTAATGGATATGCGTACAGCTAAAGTAAATGATGCAGCCTTACCTGCGCAAAATTTTGCAGTACTGTCGTTGCAACGAAAGGTTTTTAAACGTTCCAATATTGGTGTTATTTATATTGACAAGGCTTCGCTTAATTATAATGCGTTGCAAAACCCCGATAGCAGTAAAAAACTATATGCCGGTTATAACAGGAATATAGGACTGGAATATAATCTTGCTTCTGCCAACAATATATGGACAGGAAAGGCAATGGTATTGAAATCCTTTCATCCCGGCATCTCCAAAGGTGATTGGACGCAGGCTGCGCACCTGCAATACAACAGCCGCAAATTGCTGATATACGGGCAGGCACAATATGTTGGTGAAAACTATATTCCGGAAGTTGGGTATGTGCCAAGGCGGGGTTATGTAAAATTCAATCCACAATTGTCTTATTTCTTTTTTCCGAAAGGCGGCAATGTGCTGAGCCATGGACCTGTTATAAACAGCACTTATTATTTTAATACCAAGCTTCATGAAACAGACCACAGCAATATTGTATCCTATCTTACAACGTTCCGCTCAAAGGCAACCTTAAGTATTGTTACGCAGCAGGATTATGTAAAACTGCTCCGTCCCTTTGATCCTACCAATACAGGTAAAGATTCATTAGCTACAGGCACACAGCACCAATGGAATACCATTGGGTTTGATCATGTTTCTGCACCCCAGCATTTATTTACTTATACCTGCTCTTTGCGATATGGAGGCTATTATGCCAACGGGCATTTGCTGATGATCAACAGCGATTTGGGTTATCGATTTCAGCCTTATGTGAACATAACGATGAGCACCAGCTATAACCAGTTACGCCTGCCGCAACCCTGGGGCAGAATGAATTTTTTATTGATCGGGCCAAGAATTGATGTAACGTTTACGAATACACTTTTTTTCACTACCTATATACAATACAACGAGCAGCTTAAAAACCTTAACATCAATGCAAGGCTGCAGTGGAGATATAAGCCCGCATCCGATCTTTTCCTTGTGTATACGGACAATTATTATCCAGGACCATTTGCGGTTAAAACAAGAGCTTTTGTGCTGAAGTTTAATTACTGGTGGAGTGTGTAGATGGACTATCAGCTGTCAGTGCGCTAAATGATGATTCTAAAAAATACAGGCTACAGTGGAAATATATGGCAGTATCTATTAATAAAGACCCGCTTGTTATTATAAATTTTGAAAGCTTTGATTGTTTATCGGGCGGTTACCAATGCATACAGGAACAGAAAAATATCTTGCAATTTCAATCGCTTCGACAGGAGATATAATAAATGCAATTTCGTTTTTTTATCTAAGCAAATAATTCCTCGCTTAATATTTCACTTTAATTATATTGGAGGTTAATATCTCTTTTGCTCTCCGGTATTGTATAATTCTTTTCTTAAAACCCTTTCTTTCCATGAGAAATATATTATCTAATAAAAAAAGAGAATTATTTGGAATAATCAGCTTGCCTGCGATAACTTAACAATCTTTCTGAACCAATCTTATTTTTCTTTAGCTTCGTCATTCTAAAAATAATATTATGGCAATAGCAGTTGGCACAAAAGCTCCTGATTTTACATTAATAAATACAGAAAAAAAAGAAGTTTCTTTAAAAGATTTTGCAGGTAAAACATTAGTGATAAATTTTTTCCCGGCTGCTTTCACAGGCGTTTGTACAGAACAGCTGTGCAGCAATCGCGATGAATTAAGTTTTTATAATAATATTGGCGCTGCGGTTGTTGCAGTATCTGTTGATCTTCCCTTTTCGTTAGGCATATTTAAAGCACAGCAAAATATCAACTTTGATCTTTTGTCTGATTTTAATAAAGATATGATTAAGGCCTACGGCATGTATCTTGAAGATTTTGTATTGGGTTTGAAAGGTGTGTCAAAAAGAGGCGTGGTAGTTGTGGATAAAAGCGGCACCGTAGCTTACGCCGAAGAAACAGCTAACCCTGGCACGCAGGTAAATTTTGCTGCTTTGAAAGAAGCACTGTCTTCAATTAAATAAATTTAACAGAAAAGGTAAATGTGAGAGGGCACCTTTCACATTTATCTTCTCCCTCAGATCTTACTTCCCTCAATCACTATTCCGGCAATGCTACAGATAATGCAGTTTCTTTTTCTAAGCTTACCTGATTCAAAGTTGCTTCAAGAAGCCTATTGAATTCCGCAGGCTTTTCAATCATTGGATAGTGACCTGTGCCATGTATTGTTTTTACAGTATAAGAAGTTTTCAGGTATTTTTTAATTGCTTCTTCATCTGTTGGCGTATAATCGCTCACTATTAAATGGAAAGGAATTTTTAAGCGGGATAGCATAGCAGGCTCACCGGGCACAAAATTCATAAGCGATTTCAAAGATGATGTTGCAATAACAGGATCAGAAGATCGTACATCATTCAAAACACGGTTCACCAAAACCGTATCTGCATAGCCAGGAGGAAATAGCGATGCCCTGCTGAATTCCGTTGCAACAGCATCGAAATTGCTTTCCATCTCAACAAAAAAACTGTCGATCTGTTTAATTGTTTCCGGTGAATAGCTTGTTGGAACAGGTTCTTTAAAATTATCAATACCAATAAATCCAATTATTTTAGAAGGAATAGAGTCAGCGACTTTCAAAATAATATCACCTCCCATTGAATGCCCTGCTAAAATAACTTTATTTAACCCCAGGTTATTTATTACAGATACGATATCGCCCGCATAGTCATTAACAGTCCAGCTTTTCCTGTTATGCCCGCTTTTGCCATGCCCACCCAAATCCGGGGCTACAACAGTAAACCGTTTCTTAAAATAATCTACCTGGCTTTGCCAGTATGTTTTATTAATACACCATCCATGTACAAATACAATTGCCGTATCGCTGTTGCCGGCAATATCATATGCTATGCTTACATCCCCATGTTTTATTTCAGGCTTTTCAGCTTCACCTGGTCTGCACGCAAACCAACAGCAGCAATATAAAAGGAGCAGAAGTTTTACCATAAGCAATTTTCCATTCCATACTGAAGGTATTGTATTTAAAAGATTGCGCCCGGATTGGAATTGTTAAATCAGAAGACAGGGTTGGCTTTGATTACTAATATTATCTAAATCATCAAATTAAAAATTCCGTTACTTTTCTAAGTATAAGTACTTTACTCCAATACGTGATTTTTACAGGATTATGCACACTTAAAAAAATGTGAACGCTATTTATAAAACCCCAAAAGCAGGCCTATTGTGCCAACCAAACAGGAAGTTATTATTTTGGAAAAGAGAACCTGATATTATTCACATCCTGTTAATTTCTTTTGTTCTTAATAAATTAATTAATTGTGATCTTTATAAACACCACGGGCGGAAAACTTCCCAATATTAAATTAAATGTTAATCCCTTACCTTATTCTGTGTTATATACAGACAGGGTAGTTTCGTCTCGTTTAAAAAAAATTAATTATGGGACTATTTGATAAAAGAGTACAATACAAACCGTTTGAGTATCCTGAAATACTTAAGTTTTCAGAGGCGATCAATAAGTCGTTTTGGGTGCATTCAGAAGTAGACTTTACAGCAGATGTTCAGGACTTTCATGCGCATCTTACTGAGGCGGAGCAGAATGCTGTGAAAAACAGTTTGCTGTCCATTGCACAGATAGAAGTTGCCGTAAAATCGTTCTGGGGTAATTTATATAATCATTTTCCCAAACCTGAACTGAATGGGCTGGGCGCTACTTTTGCCGAATGCGAGTTCAGGCATTCTGAAGCCTACTCCCGCCTGCTTGAGGTGCTGGGATATAATAACCAGTTTGAAAGCCTGGTAGAAGTGCCCGTTGTAAAAGAGCGTATTCAATATTTATCTTCGGCATTGCAGAATGCTAAATCTGCTGATAAAAAAGAATATACCGTTTCACTTATTTTATTCAGCCTGTTGATTGAAAACGTTAGCCTGTTCAGCCAGTTCGCTATTATTCTTGCCTTTACAAGATTTAAAGGGCTGATGAAAAACGTGAGCAATATTATTGCGTGGACTTCCGTAGACGAGCAGATTCATGCCAATGCGGGTATATTCTTAATAAACAAGCTGAAAGAAGAATACCCCAGCATATTTACGCAGGAAACCATTGAGCATGTACGCGATGTGGTAAAACAGTCTATTGTTACAGAAGGCAAAATGCTGGACTGGATTTTTGGTGCAGGTGAAATTGATATCATCAATAAGCACAACCTCACTAACTTTATGAAGTACAGGGCAGATGAAAGCCTTAAGCAAATTGGCATTGAACCTGTGTTCAATGTAAGTGCAAAAGATAACGCGGCTATGATGTGGTTTGAAGAAGAAGTATTTTCAAACAGCCTGGATGATTTTTTTGCAAAGCGCCCTGTAGAATATACCAAGTTTGATAAAAGTATTTCTGCCCACGATTTGTTTTAACCATTTATCCTTTACCTCTATAAATTAACTTACAACATGACGACACTATTTGCAACCGCGCCGGCAACTGCTGAACAACTTTTTGATACTAAATGTGAACAGGAAAAACTGTGGTGGAAGAATGAAGAGAGTGAACAGATCCTCAACAGGGGATATTTACTTAAAGGAGAAACTGTAGAAGGAGCTATAGAACGTATATGCTCTGCAGCAGCGCAGCGTTTGTATAAGCCCGAATTAAAGGAAGCGTTTAAAGAAATGGTGGAACGCGGCTGGATGAGTTTGAGCTCCCCTATATGGGCTAACATGGGAACAGAAAGAGGTTTGCCTATTTCATGCTTCAATGTTCATGTGCCTGATTATATAGAAGGTATTACACATAAGCTGGGCGAGGTGATCATGCAGACAAAGCTGGGTGGCGGAACATCTGCATACTTTGGTGCGTTAAGAGAAAGAGGAAGCGCGGTAACGGATAATGGAAAAAGCAGCGGCGCGGTAAGCTTTATGCGTTTGTTTGATACCGCGATGGATACGATATCACAGGGCGGTGTTCGTCGTGGCGCATTTGCTGCATACATGGATATAGACCATGGTGATATTGAAGAGTTCCTCTCTATTAAAGATATCGGGCATCCCATACAAAATCTTTTTTATGCCGTATGTGTTCCCGATTACTGGATGCAGGATATGGTTGACGGCGATATGAAGAAAAGACAGATATGGGCTAAGGTGCTTGAAAGCCGCCAGCAGAAAGGATTGCCATATATTTTCTTCACCGACAATGTAAACAGGAACAAACCGCAGGTATATAAGGATCTGAACCTTACGATCCATGCCAGCAATCTTTGTTCTGAAATTATGCTGCCGTCTTCTGAAGATGAATCGTTCATCTGCTGCTTATCATCTATGAATCTTGAGTTATATGATGAGTGGAAAGATACCAATGCGGTTAAGCTGGCTATCTTTTTCCTTGATGCGGTATTACAGGAATTTATTGCCAAGTCAGAAGACAATCATTACCTGAAAGCCGCCAATACTTTTGCTAAACGCCACCGTGCATTAGGGCTGGGCGTATTGGGCTGGCACTCTTACCTGCAAAAAAATATGATACCTTTTGAAGGCATGAAGGCTAAGCAACTTACTGCTTCCATATTTGCTGATATCAATGAAAAAGCAATGAAGGCAACCAAGGACCTGGCATGGATATATGGTGAACCGGAATTATTAAGAGGATATGGAAAGAGAAATACCACATTGCTCGCTATTGCTCCGACAACATCTTCTTCCGCAATCCTGGGACAAACCTCCCCGGGTATCGAACCATTCAGCAGTAACTATTATAAAGCTGGCTTATCCAAAGGCAACTTCATGCGTAAGAATAAATATCTTAAAGAACTGTTGGTGCAAAAAGGTATTGACAATGAAGATACCTGGCGCAGCATTATGCTGAACCACGGCAGCGTACAGCATTTAAAAGAACTGACTGCTGAAGAAAAAGAAGTATTTAAAACCTTTAAAGAGATCAGCCAGCTCGAAATTATTCAGCAGGCATCCATCCGCCAGAAATATGTTGACCAGTCGCAAAGCCTGAACCTCAACATACCCGCGGAACTTCCTGTAAAAGAAGTAAACAAGCTGCTTATTGAAGCATGGAAGCTGGGTATTAAAACTTTATATTACCAGCGTAGCCAGAGCGTTTCTAAAGAGATGGTGACAAACCTGGTGAGTTGCAAAAGCTGTGAGGCATAACACATACGTGTTTTAAATATTTTGTTTATAGTCCCATTAGTTTTAAACGCAGGATGATTGTGATCGTTCTGCGTTTTTGTTTAAAAAACCTAAAGCATAATATTATGCACGTTTTTTATTTCCGCCATAACAAAAGTGCTGTGCGTGCTGCCGATGCTTTCAACGGAACCCAGTTTATTAAAAACAAATTCCTGGTAATGTTTCATATCACGGGCTAATACTTTCAGTATAAAATCGTAATCACCCGAAACATTATAACATTCTACAACCTCATCAATTTTCATAATATCCTCCACAAACTTGTGGCCGATGGTTCTGTCGTGCTGTTTCAGCCTGATATTGCAAAAAACAATAAATCCCTGGCTGAACTTTTCAGGATCCAGCACTGCCACATATTTTTTAATATACCCGTTGCTTTCTAATTTTTTTATGCGTTGTAAAACCGGCGAAGCAGAAAGGTTTACCTGTGCAGCCAACTCTTTTATGGTTTGGCTGGAATTATTGCTTAAGATTTTTAAGAGCGCTATATCTGTCTGGTCCAATTGATCCATAAAAAAATTTTTTCAGCCAGCAATATTAATGCGTTTGCAGCATAATTTGCTTATTTGATTATACAAATCAGTTTTTTTCACTTAAAAATCAATTAGTATATAGTTTTTAAAGCTTTAAATTAATTTAGTCGCGAAATTTAAAGTTCTTAACATATTTCAACAATCGGATCAGGTTCTGCTTAGCTGAGATTAATAGGGAATCGTGTGCAAATCACGAACTGTCGCGCAACTGTAAGTAACAAAAGGTTCTATCAATACATATCCACTGTTCATATATAATCAGGATGGGAAGGATGATAAAACTGTTACAAGTCAGGATACCTGCCTGCTCTGGATGTACGATGCTTTCGCGATGTGAAGCTTTGGACAGATTGATGGATATTACTGAATATCCCTATGCTCATACTTTTCTTCCAAATTTTCTGCGCTTAAGAAATCAGAAATGGTTCAGGCACTTTTATAATGATCGTCACTCATTTTAAAAGCATTAAAACATGCAAACACACAACCTGGGCTATCCGAGGATAGGCAGCCAAAGGGAGCTTAAAAAAGCAGCCGAGCAATATTGGGCCGGAAAAATTTCGTTAACGCAGTTGAACCAAGCAGGCAGCGCAATACGCCTGCATAACTGGTCGCTGCAAAAAAAAGCTGGCATTGACCTGGTGCCATGTAATGATTTTTCATATTACGACCAGGTGCTGGATACAAGCCTGATGGTAGGCGCTATTCCGGCGCGGTATCACGACTTGATGCAGGACAAGCAACTACCAACCCCTGACCTGCTTTTTGCCATGGCAAGAGGATATCAAAAAGATGGTTATGATATTACAGCCATGGAAATGACCAAATGGTTTGATACCAATTACCATTACATTGTTCCGGAATTTACTGCCAGCCAGCAGTTTACCCTGTTTGCCAATAAAGTAGTAAATGAGTTTGGTGAAGCAAAGCAAAATGGCATACCTGCAAAACCGGTATTGCTGGGACCTGTATCTTATTTATTATTAGGTAAAGAAAAAGAGCCAGGGTTTCATCGCCTTGAACTGATCAAAAAATTGCTTCCTGTATACATTGAAGTATTAACAAAACTGGAACAGGCAGGCGCATATTATATTCAATTAGATGAGCCGTGTCTTTCTTTGAATCTTACGGATGCTGAGCGCAAAGTTTTTATCAAAACATACGAGGAGATCAAAAACAAATTGCCGAACCTGAAAATTATTCTGGCAAGCTATTTTGAGTGTTACGGAGAAAATCTTTCTACAGTGCTCAAATTGCCTGTACAGGTTTTACATCTTGATCTTGTACGTTGTTCCGGGCAATTAGATGACATACTGGCAACAGATTTTGTACACAGCAGAACGATACTTTCGTTAGGTGTGGTTGATGGAAGAAATATCTGGAAGAATAATTTTGAAACCTCGCTGGCATATATTAAGAAAGCGGCCGATAAAATTGGCAAAGCAAGAATATGGATTGCTCCATCCTGTTCACTGCTTCATGTGCCTTGTGATCTTGACCTGGAAACCGATGAAAAAGTATTAACGCCTGAAATAAAACAGTGGCTTGCTTTCGCGAAACAAAAAATTGATGAAGTAGTTACTTTAAAGCAACTGGCAAACGGTGAAAACAGCGAAGTTGCCAATCTGAAGCTCAAAGAAAACATTGCTGCAAACCAAAACCGTAAAACATCTGCGCTTATTCATAATACCGCTGTAAAAGCAAGAGTTGCCGCTATTACGGAAGCAGATGGCAGAAGGTTAAATCCTTTTTCAACCAGGAAAGAAAAGCAGCATAGTGCATTAAACCTGCCGTTATTTCCAACTACCACTATTGGTTCGTTTCCCCAAACTGCCGAGGTTAGAACATGGCGTGCTAAATGGAAAAAGGGTGAGCTAACACAGGTGCAATATGATGAGCTGATTGCAAAAGAAACAGAAAAAGCCATACGCTGGCAGGAAGAGATTGATATAGATGTTTTGGTGCATGGTGAGTTTGAGCGTAATGATATGGTGGAGTATTTTGGAGAACAGCTGAAGGGTTTTGTTTTTTCAAAAAACGGGTGGGTGCAGAGCTATGGCAGCCGATGCGTTAAACCCCCTATTATATTTGGTGATGTAAGTAGGCCAGAGCCAATGACAGTACGCTGGACTGCTTATGCGCAGTCGCTTACCAAAAAAGCAGTAAAGGGTATGTTGACAGGACCCGTTACCATATTGCAATGGAGTTTTGTTCGTAATGATCAGCCACGCAGCGAAACCTGCACGCAGATTGCATTAGCGATAAGAGATGAAGTGGCTGACCTGGAAAAAGCAGGTATTAATGTAATACAGATTGATGAGCCTGCAATCCGGGAAGGATTACCACTGCGCAAGGAAAACTGGCAGGAGTATTTAAACTGGGCGGTAAAAGCATTCAGGATATCTGCAAGCGGTGTGAAAGATGAAACGCAGATCCACACACATATGTGTTATTCCGAATTTAACGATATCATTCAAAATATAGCGGATATGGATGCAGATGTAATTACTATTGAGTGCAGCCGCTCGCAAATGGAGCTGCTGGATGCATTCGCTGAATTTAAATATCCGAATGAAATCGGCCCCGGTGTTTATGATATTCATTCACCAAGAGTTCCATCACAAAAAGAAATGACGCAATTAATGGAAAAAGCCAAAGCGGTTATTCCGATGGAACAACTTTGGGTGAATCCTGACTGCGGCTTAAAAACCCGGGGATGGAATGAAACAAAAGCGGCGTTACTTGAAATGGTAAACGCAGCTAAAGCGCTGAGACAACAGGTAGCGGTAAATGCGTGATAAATGTACGGGGCAGGCTGAAATCAGTCTGCCTCGTAATTGCCCGCCATTTTATTATACTTATTCCTGTATTCAACAGGTGTAAGGCCTGTAATTCTTTTAAACAGATCCCTGAAAGCTTTTGTATCCGTATAGCCAACATCATACATTACCTCTGCAACATTTTTTTTGCTTGCCTCAAAACTTCTCTTGGCTGCTTCAATGCGAACCCGCTGCATATATTCTACCGGTGTGTTATTGGTTGCCTGCTTGAATCTTCTTTCAAAGTTTCTCCGGCTTATGTTTACTTTATTGGCCAACTCATCTACCGTAATTTTTTCCGGGTAATTTTTTTCAATAAAGTGTTGCGCCTGCAAAATTTCTTTATCTGCATGATCTTTCTGTCCTGTGAAAATAGTGAAGGCTGCCTGGCTGTTACGGTCTATATCAATGGCAAAATATTTTGAAAGAAGGATGGCGGTATTCCTGTCGGTATATTTTTCTACCAGGTACAATAATAAATTCCATAATGAATTAGCTCCGCCGCTGGAATACAGCTTTCCCTCATCAGTAATAACAGAGCCATCCACAATTTCTACATTGGGAAATTTTTCACGGAACTTATTGTAGGACGACCAATGCGTGGAGCATTTTCTGCCATCCATCAGCCCGGTTTCTGCCAGTAAAAAAGCGCCGATACACAGGCTTGCCAGCTCACTTCCTTTTGCGTACATCTGCAATATCCAGGGTATTGCTTTTGCATTTGCCGCAAGCGCTTCGTCAATATCACCATACAGAGCAGGTAATATCACCAGGTCCGTTGTTTTTACATCATTTATCTGCCGGTCAATCCTGATATTGTATTCACCATCATTGGCAGCCATATTTTTTTTAAGTGCTACATACTCCACATCAAACACCGGCTTTTTACCCACTTGCCTTAAAAAATCATTTGCTGTTTTAAAACAACGGTATGCAGGAGTGATGGCTTCTATCACTGCATTTTGGGGTACATATACTGATATCTTTTTCATATCCTGTTTTTCAGGAAATAAAGATAAGCAATGTATTTGGCGGAATCAGCCCTTAAAACTGTCGTTTACGCACTACCTGCAAATCTTATTTAAATGCCATTTTTGTATTGCTAATTTGATTTGACGTATATGAAAGCAATACATGCATATCTCACTTTTAATGGCAATTGCAGGGCAGCTATGAAATTCTATCAAAAATGTTTGGGAGGCGAGCTTTTGTTGCAGTTGGCAGGAGAATCACCATTATCCGATAGAATGCCTGCTAAAATGAAAAAGCTGATTGTTCATTCAGTATTAAATGGTAAAAACTTCTGTCTTACGGGTACCGATATGGCAACTGATGACGGATTGCAAAAAGGAAATGCGGTTGCCTTGCTGATAAATTGTTCGAGCGAACGTGAGCTGAGAATAGTCTATAAAAATCTTTCTGCGGGAGGCAAACAAACACAGCCGGCTAGAAGAACGCATTGGGGCGCTTTATTTGCTACCCTCACTGATAAATACGGGAACCACTGGCTGCTTAATTATAAAAAGTAGTACACCATATTTTTAACTTTTAAATCAAAAGATCATGGCAATGCAATTAAAGAAGATAGTACCACATCTTTGGTATGATACCGAGGCAAAAGAGGCGGCCGAATTTTATGTTTCGATTTTCCCCGGCTCAAAAATCAACAAGATAACCACCATTCATGATACACCATCCGGCGATTGTGATATCGTACGCTTTGAATTATCGGGCAACCCGTTCATGGCGATCAGCGCCGGCCCGGAGTTTAAGTTCAATGAATCGATTTCATTTATTGTATCATGTGACACACAGGATGAAATAGATTATTACACCGAAAAGCTTACTGCAAATGGCGGGGAGCAGGGCCCCTGCGGCTGGGTTAAAGATAAGTTTGGGCTTTCCTGGCAGGTTGATGCATCTGCATTACAGCAAATGCTTGAAGATGGAACAGAGGAACAGAAGAACCGTGTAACAAACGCTTTTTTGAAAATGAAAAAACTTGATCTGTCAGCTATTGAAAAGGCATATAAAGGGTAAGTGTAAAACAATTACAAAACAACTCATTTTTTATATTTAAATATTCAACGATCATGGCAAACAACACAGTAACACTTCATCGTGTTTTAAAAGCATCGCCCGCAAAAACATTCAGGGCATTTTCTGACCCCCTGGCACATGCCTCCTGGCTTCCGCCTTATGGTTATTTATGCACCGTACATAAAATGGATTTTAAAACAGGCGGTGAATTTAAAATGTCGTTCACCAATTTTTCAACCGGGCATAGCCATTCTTTTGGCGGGAAGTATGTAGAGATCAAACCCGATGAATATATTAAATACACCGATAAGTTTGATGATCCTAATTTGCCCGGTGAAATGACTACTACGGTTTGGCTGAATAAGGTTATAGCAGGCACCGAGCTGAAAATTGTACAGGAAGGCATTCCTTCTGTAATACCTGTTGAAATGTGTTATCTCGGCTGGCAGGAATCATTAGACAAGCTGATGCGATTGATTGAGCCTGAAATTCCGGATGCATAAATCAACAGTATAATTATAAAAAATAATAGTGCCGCCTGCAAAACAATGCTTGCTTGTTTTGCAGGTGGATATTGACAAATGAACTCAAAACAGGAAATAATCACAGAGGTTAAAAAACTACATACTATAGCTTTCTTATTGTAGCATTCCATCACACCAATCATCCATTCACTCAGGCAAAGTGCTTGGTTGTCGGAGTTCTTCATATATTTCTTTTCATCCAATGGGTTTCTTTTTGCATTGAGATGATTATTGGGTTCAAAAACTCCATTTGTTTTCCCGACTATGCTCAATACACTAATTTATACACCTCACCCTGTGTGTTTACCATCATCACTTTGTTTTGAATGGCATCAATACGAACAGCATCGGAGCCTGCTATTTCTTTCCAGGTTGATCCCGCAACATTTAATTGAATTTTACCTGAAGTAGTAGTTGCCCAGAATTTATCTCCAAAAGCAATGTCCACAGCATTAGAAGCTAATGAATTTGAAAGTCCTGTACCACAAGTGTTCGAAACCTATCAGGCAGAACTAAATAGATGCGGAGCATTGTCGGGATTTCCACCGCATAGAATAACCACGGCTCTCATAATTTCTGTTTCCAGTTCCAGTTCAAATTTCAACTTGG